>ERZ1106969.1040-NODE-1040-length-22250-cov-8.543636_pt1 | contig 22250 bp, 18 predicted proteins | sample MGYA00403685_ERZ1106969 | MGnify/ENA primary metagenome ERZ1106969 (study PRJEB35170, sample SAMEA104062416) | human gut metagenome | biome: human gut; feature: human-associated habitat; material: faeces | place: Denmark | collected 2012-05-18 ... | reverse complement strand
CGTTTTTCTTTTTACTATACCATATTTTCTTTCAGGAGAGTTACTCTATTTTGCAAACTCTTTTATCTCTGCTTCTGTTCTTGCAAACCGACCGACTGCTTTTTCTATTTTCCCTCCATACCTATAATACTTTGCTTCCGTTTGCAGTTAATTTAAACCTGGCTCCCAGTACTTCTGCCGCTTTCCTACACATCATCATCCTGCCGAGAAAAATTTCAAAATATTCATACATTGTACAAATCTCCTCGTCAATCTGTAAATTCAATGCGATCAGATGCTTCTGCGCATTCACTTTTACAGCCGCACTTGTCACTGCATAATTCACACGGTCGTGCTTATCAAAACTTGCTTTTTCTTTATTTCTTACACGATTTCTCCTGACATCTGTCTTATCCGCAAGAATCAACGCAGCTGATATTGCATCGATGGCCTCCCCTGTAGATTCATCATGATTTCCAATCGCTGACATAACAAGGATTCTGTCTCTCAGCGGCATTTTCAACTTTTCCAAGATTGAACATGCCAGAATTGCCCCATATTCTCCATGATTCTTTCGATTGATCACATTCCCAATGTCATGCATAGCCCCTGCAATCTCTGCAAGTTCAATCTCATGTTCTGTATATCCAAATTTTGACAAAATCATCCCTGCACGTTTTGCAACTATTGCACAATGTTTTTCGGAATGATCAGTATACCCAAGAATTCCGAGATTTTCGTTGCCCTTCTCCAAATACGCTTTTACTTCCTCATTTTGTAATATCTCTTTGTAATTCAATTCTTTCGCCTTCTCCAATTCCATTTTTCCGTCTGAAAATTTTTCTGCTATTTCTGTCTTTTTTCCGCATTTGCATAAGCAGCCTCATAAAAGCACTCCTGGGAATTCAATTTCTGTACATGAAGATTTCGATCCACATAGATTCCTTTTTCCGTCAGACATTTTCCCTTTTCATCATCCTTCATCATCGTTTCAAACATCCAGGCCAGATGATTTTTTAATCGTTCATCCAGAACCGGGGCAGCCACCTCCACACGACGAAGCGTATTTCGTGTCATAAAATCTGCTGAGGCAATATACACATTCTCTCTTTCTTTCGTTCCAAATCGATAAATTCGAGAATGTTCCAGGAAACGCCCTACAATACTTACCACAGTTATGTTTTCTGTATACCCTTTGACACCTGGAATCAGACAGCAGATTCCTCTGACAATCATTTCAATCTTTACGCCTGCCTGAGACGCTTCGACTAATTTGCTAATGATCACCTTGTCTGTCAAAGAATTGATTTTAATTCCGATGTATCCTTCTTCTCCATTTTTCACATGTTGAATTTCTTCTTCTATCATATCCAACACTTTATTCTGCAAACATTTTGGTGCTACTAATAAAAGATGGGTTTCTTCCACTGTTTCTCCTCTTAACAGTGCTGCAAACACTTCAGCAGCCTCTTTTCCGATTTCTTGATTTCCTGTAATCAATGACAGATCCGTATACAGCGCAGATGTTTTTTCATTATAATTTCCAGTTCCGATCTGTGTCACATAGGACACTCCTTGCTCTGTTTTTCTGGAAATCAGGCATAATTTTGAATGTACTTTATATCCGTTTAATCCATAAATCACACGACAGCCGGCCTCCTCCAATTTTCTGGAATATTCAATATTATTTTCTTCATCAAAGCGGGCGCGAAGTTCTACCAGTACAACAACTTCTTTTCCATTTTCTGCGGCTTCCACCAGTGCATCTACAATCTGGCTTTTATTTGCCAAACGGTACAACGTCATTTTAATCGATACAACCGACTCATCCTCCGCTGCTTCATATAGCAGATTGATAAAGGGTTTCATACTTTCAAACGGATAAGATAAAAGCACATCTTTTTCCAGAATCTGCGGAATCAAAGATTCCTTATCATTCAACTGAGGGGTTGGCCTTGGGGTTCGTCTTGGATAAAACAACTCCCCTGCATTTGTATTTTTCAGATAGCTCTGAATAGCAAAGACAAATGACAGATCCAATGGGACTTCCGATCTAAATACATGTTCCTTTTCCACGTGGATCGTTTTGCATAACGCATGCATCATTTTTTTATTCAGAGTTCCGGTAAATTCCATCCTGACCGGGTTCATCCGCTTTCTCTCTTTGATTAAATTTTCCATCGCATCTCTGTAATCCAGATCCTCGTCATAAATCATCTCTGTGTCAATATCTGCATTTCTTGTGACACGAATCAAAGATTTTTCTTTCACACTATAATTTTTAAAGAATTTCGGAAGAAATTGCAGAATTAATTCTTCTGCAAGCAGAAAGGTTCCCTTTCGAGTTGGAATATCGATCAATCTGCGGAACACATTGTTGCTGCATGGAATGATTGCAGTTCTCGTCTTCCCACCCTTCGACTCCAAAAGAGCAACAGCATAGATATCCTTATTCTTTAAAAAAGGAAAGGGCTGCTGTTTGCTTACGATATTCGCTGATAAGTAGGGTGCAATTTCCCTGTCAAAATATTCCTCCAAAATTTTCCCTTCTTCTGCAGACAGCTTATTAAAATTGATCAAACGAATTCCTTTCGGCTCCAGTTCCCCCATCAATTGTTCATAAATAACCGTCTTTTTCTCCTCTAGCTCTCGTGTTGCCCTTATAATTGCTTTCACTTGCTCTTCACTTGTCATATTGGTTTTATTCTCACGAACAACTTCTGATACATCCATTTGATCCATCAGCGTTCCTACTCGAACTCGATAGAATTCGTCTAAATTTGACTGGTATATCGATACAAAAGTCAACCTCTCTGCAAGTGGGACTTTCGGATTTCCCGCCTCATTCAATACTCTCTCATTAAACTTCAACCAGGATAATTCCCGATTCATCATATATGGACTTTTCTTTATTTTTTTCTCTGCTTCTTTCATCTAAACAGTTCCTTTCTATGTTTTTTACTCGCTTTTCTTCTACAAACGGCGGATAGCATCCGTTGCCAACACGGATCTTTCACATTCTTCCGGCAACAAAGTAACCTGCCAGCATAACGGACTTCCCTTCATATGCTCTGCAGCATAACTCAATCCATTGGTTCTTTCATCCAAATAAGGTCTGTCTATCTGATTTGGATCTCCCAATAAAATTATTTTTGTTTCTTTTCCGGCACGCGTAATAATTCCCTTAATCTGTGCCGGTGTCATATTTTGCGCTTCGTCTATGATCAAATATGTTTTCATGATGGAGCTTTCTCTGGAGACTGCATCAATGCTTCCTGTAAAAAATACTGTCCTACATTCCTTGGACTAACTCCATATGGAGCAGCTTTTCTATAATCAAGCTTTCGGATCATCCCTTTCTCAACCCGCCCCAACTGAGTCTTTTTCGAAGACTGATCCGCTTTTAACACAATAAATTCGTTTTCAAACAATTCCGGACAAGTGTGATTCCCGCTCATATCACAGCAATATACACATTCTACAGGAACTCCCTTTTTCTTAAACTCTTTAAACAATTCTTCTGGTACAAACACCTCTCTCCTCCCCAAATACTGCTCCTCATGTACCGCAACCTGCTCTGTCCCAAAGTCCTCTGCCTGAATTCCAAGCAACTGTGCTTTGATACGCAAAAGAATATCTTTTGTTACCAGAATCACCTGTTCTTTCAGATCATTTAACAGCCCTACACAAACTTTCAGAATGCGATTATCAGATTTATGTTCCGGAAGATCCGGAGGCAATTCAACGTTCCGGTAATTTTTTTCTACACGCAGAATCCCTCCCCATTCCATACGCACCCCTTCCAGCAAATTTCCTTTTTCTCTGTGTGCGTCCAAAATCCGAATCACTTTGCGTACATTGGCACCTTTTTCTCCCTCTTCTTTTTTCATGTTATCCAACTCTTCTAACACTGTCATCGGAAGTACCACTGTATTTTCCTCAAAACATTCGACCGCATAGGGTGCCTGAATCAGCACATTTGTATCAAGTACATACGTTTTTTTCATAAAAGACCTCTTCACATCTTTGTTTTTATTCCATCGCACAACCAATCTGCGCAATGTTCTTTTTTAGATTACCTCTGCCTCGTATAATCCAATATCACATTTATATAAAATTTGCGTTAAAAATAAAAAAAGATTTCACTTTTTATGTCTTCAAAAGTGAAATCTTAATACTTCGGCTATCCTTTTTTATTTATTCTTCTGTTTTCCTTTTCTCTCTATACCCTTTTATCCCCCCAAATATAATCACAAAACCGCTCATCATCAACATACATACTAAAATGTTGATTGGCGCACGATCCCCTGTTTTCACAGGTTTCTTAGATTGCGCCGAATCTTTGGGCGCTTCATAGCGATTCACAAATCGAACGGCCTCTTTTTTCACTTCCTCTTTTCCCTGCTCCAAAGCCACAACCGAAGTTTCCAGTCTCTGTGCCGAATCTGCAGTACAATACACCGTTACAGTATACACACATGAATCATATTGATATTGTTTTGCACCCCCGGGCTGCTGTTTGATTTCGTACCGATAAACCCCTGGCTGCGTAAATGTCATCGGAGGAAATTCTTTTTTCCCTTTTCCCTGTATCTCTATCACAACTTTTTGGTCTTTTGCCTGCTCCGGCATAGGGGCATTGTCTGTCAGTGCCCGCATCCAAACCATAAATGTTTCCGGTTTCACTGGCCTGTCCCCTTCCAGAACAATTTCAACCGGAAGTTGAAAGCTTGTTTCCATTGCCAAACTCTGCATGGAATTTATGCTGAATACTAACACTATAAGTAAAATAGAAAGCAGGGTTCTTTTTCGCTTTTTCACATATTACTCCTCCCTGTTCTTCTCTTTTTCCGGTATCATCTGAGCCAGAACTACAGTTCTGGCATCTGTAAATTCCGATGTACAGGTCGTCAAAGCTATCATCTGTGGGGATTTACACTGCTCCAACTGATTCAGTATATCTTCTCTGACAAAAAGGGCATGACTGCGAATGTATTCCAGCTGTCCTTGCGGCCACTCTTTCGGCCAATTTTTCAATTGAAAGATATATGGATCTGACACCCCTGTAACCAATACGGCTGCCACTTTCAAGTTGTAAACCCGATCTGGCAAAAGCAGTGTCCCTGTAGCATTTTTTTCAAAAAATTCCGGCTTTTTATATAAGTCCAGATCCCCAAACATATTTCCGCCATCCATGTGATGGCCATACAGCAGATGATATGAATCTGAAAAATCTTTTGCATTCTGACTGTCCAGAAAGATGCTTCCTGCAAGAGCAAATTTTCCATATACATCTCGATTGATATAGGTGAGATTCGATTCTCCCTGTAAAACCGGGAAGTCAATATGGGTTCCATCCATTGTGATCCAGGCACAGACATCAGGATTAATAGAACGTAATTTAGAAAAATCTGGTTGTTCTTTCTCGGGCTTTAGTTTCAGCATATCCGCCTGCACATTTTCCGCTGCCGAATAAATTCTCCGATTATCATTCAACACAAACAATGCATACGCAGCGGCAATCATAAAAATAAGAATAAGCAAAAAACTGATCAAAAAGTTCAGAAAACGCTGTATGTACCCGGAAATCTTATATCCCACTGTTCTACTCCTTTTGTCTGTCCTTCTTTTGCAGAGAATCCTCCGTGAATCTACGGAGGATCCCCACTATCTGCTTCTTTTACTCTTCTCTTCTTCTGCGGCTTTTTACAATCATCATACCTGCCCCAAGTACAACAAGGCCAAGAATCAAAATATATGGAAGAGAATCCAGACTGATACCTGTATTTGGTTTCACCATGTCTTCATCTTCTGTATTCATTCCCTTGCTGTTGCTGATAATGATGTTATTATTCTTATCATATCCAACGATACCGGTTGCAGAAAGATTTGCTCCATATTGTCCAGGGTTGTCGGTTGTCGGATTATCCAATTTTGTTCCACCGCCATAATACGCTACCGTATATCCTGCGGATGGATCATTGAGATTTTGATCCGTTAACTGACCGATATGCTTTGCATCCTCTTTCACCGTATAAGATACTCCTGCCGGAACCCCCTGAAATTTAACAGTTTCTCCATTTTTAATGGCAAGATTTATCGTTGCTGTATATCCGTTTGCATCATTTCCTGTCCAACCAGATGCATTCGCTCCTACTTTTGCAATCACATGTTCTGTTCCATCATTACAGATAATGTCACTGCGAACTGGTTTTTCTGACGTCAGTGTTACCGTTACATCAAATTCCTGTTCACGGCTTGCAAGAGGTCCACGTACATGTTTCATAATTCTGAATTTTGCTGCTGTTGTCTCAGGAGTTTCTCCTGGATCTGGCTCTGGTTTCGGAATCGGATCCGGATTTGGATCTGGATCCGGAATTGGGTTCGGATTTGGATCTGTCGGTCCCGGTTTATCCGGATCAATTTCTCCATCTAACAGATACTTATTTTTAAAATCTGCCTTTTTGCTTGCAGTTGTCTGATCCAGCCCATTGCCTGCTCCGATTGTAGTATCATTTTCTGCAACTGTTACGATTTTTTTCAGCACGCCGTTGTCAAATTTTACAACAACCTGAATACAAACTGGAGTCTTATCATATACCACACCTGCAGTATCTTTAGATCCCGGCGTATGTACAGACGGTGACTGTTCTTCAATTTTATAGTTGTATTTTCCCGGCACTGTATAAGCCGGCACATCGACTGTGATATCGCTCGTAACTGCTGCAACTGGTGACAAGTCACGTACTGACAGATTTGGTGCACTGCCTGGCTCCACTGGAGCGGCTGTACATGTGGACTTAAATTTTAAAGTTTCATCCGGATATCTGTCAACGGCTGTTGCTCCGTCTAATTTCACATAATTTTTCTGGATAGTAAATGTTGTCTTCTCACTAGCCAGATCCCCTTTTGTTGGATAGTCTGATGGCCCTGCTGCAAATACTGGTATACTCATGCAGAATGCTAAAATCACGGCCAGTACTGCGGATAATTTTTTCTTCATACTTTTTCTCCTTTTATCCTTTGTTTACAAGTTTCTCTGCAAAGTTAAAGTCCTCTGCGGCGGACAATGGTAATCACCTTGCCCTTGACTGCTTCTTCCGGCAATGGACCAAAGTCTCTGCTGTCAGAAGCTTTTGTGCGGTAGTCCCCCAGAACAAAGACATACCCTTCCGGCACTTGATAAGGATATTTCAAAAGTTCTTTCGGCTCTGTGGGATAAAGGATCTCCCCAGACTGGATTGTCCCGTTGATATAAAGCCTGCCTTCTTCATCCATATCCACATAATCTGTTCCTTTTGCTACCACACGCGATGCACAGATTTCTCTGTCCATCTCATACAAGATCAGGTCATCCTTTTGAATTTCTTGTTCCATTCGAAATCCCAAAACAAGATCCCCATCTTTTAATGATGGAAACATCGAGTTTCCATTGAGCTGGCAAATGATAAATACTCTGGAAAACAGGATATAAAATACAAGTACTAAACCTGCAACTCTTACTCCCAGCTCCTGCCATCCTCTGCGGTTGAGAATTGCATTTCTTCTGGATTGAATAACCTGCTCTGCTGTCAGTTTCGAGTTTTGATGCTTTCTTTTCATCACTCGGAATCATCCTCATGAATTCTGGTACGTTCTTTTAACAGAAGATCATATCTCTTTCTTTCCCATTTCAGAGATTCTTCATACATATGGTTCAACTCCTGTATTTTTTTCCAGACGTCCGCTTCGTCTACACCAAAAAGCTTCTTTTTAAACTTCACCTGCTGCAAATATTTTACAATCCTGTTTTCCTGCTGCCAGCTCTTTTCTTCCTCTGGTACCCTCTTCGAATCTATCGCGCTCCCTCCTATTCTGTTACTCACTGTCTAGCCTGTTTTTCTTTCTTCTTTGATAGAACCCAAACACTGATGCAATACTTATGATGACCAGCATCCATAGATACGGTTCCTCATCTAAGTCGATTCCTGTATCTGGTGTTGCATCTTCTACATTCTCATTTGTAATCTTCAGTTCAATGATATCTCCCGGCATTCCGGTAATCTTATGCGTCATAACGGCTGTATTTTGATTTTCAACTGCCGATATTCCCTGCAAATAGCCGCCGTTTTGATCTTTTTGTGAAAGTGAAATATCGTATTTTGATGTATCTACGGTTTCTGTAATTTTAATATCTGATCCCAGTTCCACATGGGATAGCGTGATCATTTCACCATTCTTAACCGAAGCGGTAATCTGTTTGTTCATCTTTATACCGTCTTCCCGGTAAGAGACCTCCACAGTAAACGGCTTGTCCAACTCTCCGAACGGACCGGTTACTTCTTTGAGAATCTGAACTGTAACCCCTCCTTTTTGAGGATGATTGACAACATGTCTGTCTGTCAGTGGTTTCCATGTGTTTGTTTCCGGATTTTTTTCATATAAGAAGAGGATTTCATTTTCTATATCCAGCATATACAATGACAAATTGTCTTGATATTGGACTTTTCCGGTCTCTCCTTTATACGGAGTAGACGTTTCTACCATCCAGTATCTGCCATTTGGCACCGTATCCGGTATTTGAAGCATGCCTCTTTCATCTGTCATATACGGTTCTACCGTAATCGGAGTACACTCCTGTCTATCCTTTTTCAGAACAACTGCATCCGTGCTTTGTCCATTCTGATATTCTACTGTATATCCCGTATCATCCACATATTCTGAAGTACCTTCTTTATACGGTACTTCATACAGCATGAACTTCGCATCTTTGAGACGATTTCTCGGAAGATCATCCGTCTTTAAAAAGCTTCTGTCTGCCAGATTGAAATGTAGATTCTGAACTTCCAGCTCTATTGCAGCGACATTCTGAAATTCTTGTTCCTGATTCGGCAACAGCGGCTGATTATCCTTATCTTTGTACTGAATCTCAGGATAGATTACTTCATAGTAAAGAAATCCATCCCCAAATTCCGGTGAATAATGAGTCTTACCGATTTCGATTTCTTCTATTTTGTATTCTACCGGCTTCGTGTCTAAAAACAATGGAACTTTTTCAATGGTATACTCCCATCCGTTTTCTTCATTCAGCAGGAATTCCTGCCCCGTAGAGATTCCGTTCTGATACAGTCGCACTTTTACCTGTTTTTCCGTCAAAGCATCATTTCTGTTTTCCCATATCTTTTTTATATGCAGCTTACTACTTTTTGAAAAATTTCGGATATTCAGGTTTGTATCTCCCCGAATCGTCAGCACAGATTTTCCATCGATCATTCCATTTTCCGGTGCTGTTACCGGACCTTGCGTTCCTTCTGCTTTCCTGTCAACCAGTTTGGCTGTCTGGATTTTGAATGCTCCATCTTTGATGACAACTGTAATCTGAACATCCCCCGGATCGATATAACCAATTGGTACGTTCTTCTCCCGCAGCAGATAAGTTTCGGTTGCCGTACGGTTATTTCCCGCTTCATCCTGCAGAGGAATCGCAATCTCTGCAATTCCGTTTTTATCGGTCGTTACCGGTTCTTTCTCAACGCCATCCAGACTGACGTCAAAGGTAATGTCCTTCATCCCCTGTCCGGTAGAAACATCAAATTTATTCAGTGTAAGTACTCCCGGCTTCTGATAGCGGTTCTCCAATTCAATGGTAAGGGATTCTCCACCTCGTCCCATGCCCCTTCCTGTGAATTTAATTCCACTTTCCGGATATAATTCCCAGGTATTTACATTCTCTCCTGACTCATGAGAATTGTGGACATTATACCAGCCCGAAAATTGCACCGTCTGATTCTTTGGCTCATAATTGTATTCCTTTAATGTGTATTTCCAAAACGGATCGGCTTTGACAATCCAGGTACAACTTGTGTGTGTCTCATCGTCCCATGTTCCTACAATCTGATCCGGAGTATCTGCTGCAGGCATCTGGCTTTCCTCCGATGGGAGCACTAACTTCATGTGCTGATGAAATGCCGGAGGCTGTATCGTTCCATCTAAAAACCTTTCATCCATATCAATGCCGATGTAATAATCTTTTTGTATCTCTTTTATTACATCTGGCTGCCCGACAAAGTCTTTCTGTACAGTCAGATACCCATTTTTCGCTACAATACGTCCATCAATATGCCATCCATCTGACATTTCACTTTTGAAGGAATACCAGTAAATCGTAAAAAATTCTGTGTCTAATTTAGAAGAAGGAATCTCCTTTTCACCGATACGGATCTTCCGTCCGCTTTCACGTATGGTTTGGAAAACTTCTTCATCCGATGGAATGCGATCTATTTTGTATATATAATCCTCATTGCCGATGTATCCTTCATCCGGTTTTGTCCCTTGCAGCAGCCTCATCACACTCTTATGTCCATTGGCATAATGTTCCCATAGTGTTGGATTTTTGTTACCAAGCACAGGTACATCATGTAAAAGGCTTGCTGATACGTTACAATTTGCAACGGCAACAGCACTTGTGTAATCATCTTCATTTACCGATGGCAATGCGACCGACCCGTCTTCCGGCATCGCAGATTTACAGATATAGAACTGTACCTGCTTTCGGTTCCGATCGCTTACCTTGCTCCATGCCGCATAGAAAATAATCGGTTTCTGTGTATCATTGATTATCTCGGCAAGCTCCATTCCCGAATAACATTCCTGCCAGCGTCCCTTTCCATCTCTGTAATCCCAATGGTCAAATTCGTACTGTTCCAGTTCTTTACTGTCATTGTCCTCATGATCATAAATCAGCGGATATGGGGATTTTATCTTATATGTTCCTTTCTCATCTTCCGGAATATCTTCAATAAGTCTCGTCTTATTTCCAACCTGAGGCGTCATCTTGGGTTCTTTTGGCATCTTCTTCATATACCTGGTCGTATCGTATACCACTCTGACTGTACCGGGATCCTGCGGCTTATCTGCAATTACCTGATAAGAATATCCGATATTCTGCCATTCGAATTTGAGTTGTTCTCCTGAAGGATTCGGATAAACATCCTGCGCATCCCTGTCATTTGATGTACAGCTCCAGACAATCTCTTTCCCCTGATATGCACCCTCCAGCGTTGCCTTCTTCGGAACTTCTACCGAATAGGATTCTCCATGTGCCACATATTCTCTCAAAACAGCTTTTCCCTCTGTCAGATTCAACGGATCCATGACTTCCACCAAATGAAAGCTTCCTTCTACATCAAACCGTCGCCCTGCAACTCCAATCTGAGCTGACAATCCTGTCAGCCGGTCAAAATAATTTTCAATCTTGTCCGGATTCAAGGGATTCGGCTGTGAAAAATAGTATACCGATACATCATGCCCGTTTTTGAGAACCGGAATGTACCACGTGCCATCATTATCTTTATATGGATGCTGTACAAATACACGGCTGTCTGTAGCATATCCAAATAGTATTTTTTCTTTTCTATCGATTCCCGGTTCTAACTTGTCCGGTGTAAAGCCAAACTCCTTATATATCTGCGAGATCGTATCATCTGCTCTTGCCCGCAGATAATAACGGCTGTCCCGTCCGCTGTTTGCTTTTGTTATGTAGTACTGCGTGGCATTGATATTTTTTACCAGTTTATAATCACCATCGATAAACACGTAAAAACTGATATTGGCTTCTTTTTCCTCTTTAGGTTTCTCAGTATTATCCGGAACGATCACATAAGGTCTCACCGCATCTTCCGGCTGGATCGTAAAGCTCATTTCCTTCTTTGCTTCATCTTTGACTCCCGGAATACCGGAAAGTGTACCGTCTTCTCTTCGGCATTCCCAATTGATTTCTTTTGTCTGCCCTTCTACACGTGGCTTTGTGCTTACCGTTCTTGTAAGCGTCGTTTTTCTTGCGACAAAATCGATTGCCGGAAGTACCTCTAAATCGGTAGGACTATAGACCTGTCCCTCCTGATCCTGTACTGTCACACTGTAAAATCCATTATACCGGTCATCATGGTATTCCATCAGCGTCTTTGCATTCAATATAGGCGCCAACTGTCCATCAGGCAGATAGTACACATCCATTGGCTCACCGGTCTTTCCTATATAAATACAGTCATGACCATTTTGTGTATACTTTCCTGCATTATGAAGAGTATCATAATCTCGTTTGGAATAATAAAAGCGCTCTCGATTTCCATTTTGCAGGAGACCGTCATAATGGAACTTCTTTAAATGTTCTTTTAATACCGCATTCGAAATGTAATAATAAGTGGTTCCCTGATCACTTGTCGTATCTTTCAGCACAGGGATGTCTGCCTGCTCTACATTATATCTTTCATAATCTACAAAGGTATAGAATTTGATATTCAGTGTTTCCGGTGAAAATGTATTGCATGCGATGGTATATGGCTGTTCTATCTTCTGAATCGTAAATTCCAGTTTTTTCTCCTGTGCATTTTCTACTGCAGGTATTGTCTTTTGTTCGTCCTCACTGATGCCAAGCCATTCGTCCGCTTTCGTTTCTCCCTGATCCACTGTAATTTTAACATCTTCATCTTTCTTATGATAAGTCACTGTCCGTTTTCCATTCGGCAAAATCACAGTCACGGAATAAAAGCTGTGCCGGTTTTGTTTCAACTGGTCTGCAACCGTTGATGTCACAGTTCCACTTCCATCCACTACATCTTCCGGTACTTTCTCAGCTTTATCTGCCCCTTTCGGCATATAATAAATGTCCGTTGGAACAGTACTGTTCTGATTCTCCAATGTATAGGACACATATTGCTTTCCTTTATGCGTTGCCATCGCCGCATGCGCTAAAGTCTTTTCTCCGCGCACTGCATACGGAAAATACTTTCCGAATTGCGAATCCGTTTCTTTCAGTCCATATTCTTTATAAATCTCTGCCAGATCGCTGACGGAAAGATAATTTCTTCCCTGATTATCCCATTTATAAACTCTTTTCAGAGAATCACTTGGCAGTTTTCGGATCTCATTATCCACATATACATAAAATTGAATATCAAACGCTGTCTTGTCGGCTCTTTGGATCACATACGACTGGGAAATATTTTCAATTGTAAACTTCGTTTTATTCCCGGCTTCTTCCGTTCCGTCTACTATCGTATCGTCTGCCCCGACACAGGTCCATTCAATTCGGTCTGTCTGCGCTGGCAATGTGGGATTATACTCAGACACTGCTATTTCAAATGTTCTTTGATACAACGCATAGTGGATCTGGTCCTGTCCTTCCCCTTTTACCTCCACCGAGTAAAAGGAATTGTCTCTTTTTACAGCGGGCTCTAAAGTCAAATATCCTCCCTTTCCTTCCGGAAGGTAGTAAACATCCACAGGTACATTCTGTTTATCTGCTCCATCATTATATGACACATACGTTTTACCGGAGCCCGGATCTTCATAAACAGTTCCATACTCTATGCCGATTCTTCCTCTGTTGGCAGATACAAACTTCTGATTTGCATCCGGATTCTGACCATCAATTCCTTTTATAAATCCAAAGTCTTCATACACAGAGATCAGATCGTCCACCGAAATCCCATGATAGGTCTTTCGTCCTTGTGTCCATGTTTTAATACCGGAAATTCCATTTGTCTGAAGTTTAAGCTTTCCACCTTCATAAATCACATAGAAGTCAATATTAAAGTCCTGTTTTACTTCATAAGGCTCTGCCGGCGTCTCCACTACACCCGGGGATGGTTCGGATACTGCAGGCTGCTGTTCTGATGCGCTCTCTTTCTCAGGCACGCTTCCCTCTTCCGCTGAACCATCCTCTTCAGGCAGCGTCTCATTTTCCGGCAACTTCTCTTCCTGTGGTGGAATCTCTTCCTGTGGTATTGTTTCTGCTTCCGGTATTCCTTCTGTCCCAGACAGAATTTTTTCCCCTGGCGGAGACTCTTCCTGAGATATTATTTCTTTCTCTGATAACGTTTCCTGTACCGTTTCCATTTTTTCAATGGTAGGCTCTGCTGCCAAGGCTATCGTTCCAATCTGATTCATACACATAACCAACAGAAGTCCCCAAGCTATCCATCGAAGCCATGCATTCTTTTTTTTCACGTCGCTTCCTCCTCATATAATCAAGTATTTTTTATTGAAAGATCAAATTTTTCACTCTATTTTATACGATTCTTATTCTTCCCCGTTTTTTTCACCATTGCAACGTTCATTTTGCTTTTTTGTTATGCAATTCATATTTTCCCCATAAATATTCTTGCATTTTCAGTTTTATACGTTCTTTTTTCGTTAATAACAAGTATATCACAAAAATTTTCAAATACAAGACTTGATTATTTTTTCTCTCTTTTCTTGCAAATCATAGACTGCAAAAATGGTTGTGATATGAGTTGCTTATTTATTCAACTCCATATATGGATATTACAACCGGAAAAAACTTGCTGCGAAAAATAGTAAACAGCATTAACCCCCTCTTATTCTCAGAGTTCTTACCGATTTTTCTTTCCATAAAAAAGGTGGATGTAAAAAACTCGCTTGAGTTTTTTTCACATCCACCTTTTAGGGACTTATTTCACAGCCCCATTTTTTCTGTCACCCTAACTGTGATCCTGTTTAAAAATAATTAGAAACACTGCAACTAGCTTCTTGCAGCTCCATCCACAGATAGAATTTCACCAGTTACATAACTCGCCATATCACTTGCAAGGAAAAGGAATGCATTTGCGATGTCTTCCGGTTCCCCGACTCTTCCAAGCGGAATCGTTGCGATCAAAGGTTTGATCACAGATTCCGGAAGCGCTGCAACCATATCTGTTCTTGTAACACCAGGCGCTACTGCATTCACGCGGATATTATCACGGCCAAGTTCTCTTGCCAGAGACTTTGTTAATCCATTTACAGCAAATTTCGATGCAGGATATCCACATCCGGATGGTTGTCCATAAATACTTACCATAGAGCTTGTATTCAAGATCACTCCTCCCCCCTGCTCTTTCATAATCTTTGCCGCTGCCTGTGCACAATTGAATACTGCTGTAATATTCAAATCCACAATTTTCTGGAATTCTTCTGGCTGGTAATCATAAAATGGTGTACTCTGAGAGATTCCTGCATTATTTACAAGGATATCCACTGTTCCAAATTCTTCTTTTACCTGATTTATCATCTCTGCTACCTGCACTGCATCTTTCAGATTCGGGCATTTTCCACTCACCTTTGCATCTGGATATAACACTTTCAACTGCTCCAATGCCTGATCCACCGTTTCCTGACGTGAGCCCCATACAGAGACAGCCGCCCCATTCTCAATAAATTTCTTTACAACTGCAAAACCAATTCCACGAGTTCCCCCCGTAACAATCGCTACTTTATTCTTTAACATCATAAATTTCCTTTCTTCTGTCTTTTTCAAATATGGAAATAGTAATTATTACTGTTTTTATATTACTATTCTTTTTTGGTTCTGTCAATAACATAAAAAAATTTTTCCTTTATTTTACTGCTAATCGGAAGATATCCTCTGCTTCTTTGTCAAGAATTCGTACAAATCTTCCTATACCGCCTCGTTTGCTCAAGTGTTCTACCATCTTTGGAATGTCTTCTTCTCTGGCTCCAAGGTCTTCAAATGACAATGGCATTCCGATCGATTGTAAGAAATGCTCCCATCTTGCAATTCCTTCTAATGCGGTTCTCTCCGGATCTGCAAAATCCATACTGCATCCCCACACACGAACTGCAAACTGTGCAAAACGCATCACATCCTGTTTATAGACATATTTCATCCAGGCCGGACTAAGCACTGCAAGCCCCGCTCCATGTGCGCAATCATAAAATGCAGACAACTCATGCTCCATATCATGTGTTGCCCAATCCTGTTCTCTTCCTACACCTGCTATGTTATTATGCGCGATCATTCCCGCCCACATGATATTGGCACGCGCTTCATAATCCTGAAGATTTCCCATGACCTTTGGAGCCTCTGTGATCACACTGTTCATAATTGCTTCACATACACGGTCTGTTGTCTCAACGTGTCTTGTGTTTGTAAAATAGCGTTCCATAACATGCACTAAAATATCTGTAATCCCGCAAGCTGTCTGGTATGCTCCCAGTGTACATGTATACTCCGGATTCAATATCGAGAATTTCGGACGGATCGCATCACCACCTGCAGACCATTTCAGAAGACTCTCTTCATTTGTGATCACAGAACCACCGGATCCTTCGCTGCCTGCTGCTGCAATTGTCAACACGGTTCCAACCGGAAGTGCTTCTGTAACAATACGGTCTGTCTCATAAAAATCCCAGAAATCCCCCTCATAAGGGACACCCAGTGCAATCGCTTTCGCAGAGTCAATCGAACTGCCGCCTCCTACCGCAAGAATAAAATCAACACCTTCCTTACGGCAAAGCTCAATGCCTTCGTATACAAGTCCACTTCTTGGATTTGGTTTTACTCCACCTAATTCTACAAATGGAATCCCCGCTTCATTCAATGATCTGACCACACTGTCATAGGCTCCGTTTTTCTTGATCGATCCTCCACCATAGTGAAGAAGTACTTTTGTTCCGCCAAACCGTTTTACAAGTGTCCCAGTTTCCTTCTCTTTGCCTTTTCCAAAAGCAAAATATGTTGGTGAATAAAAATCAAAATTTTGCATATTATTGTCCTCCTTCATTCATCACAATTCTCTCAACTTACTCTCTGTCACCCATTTTAAATACAAAAAAGCCGAGGATAATTACTCCCCAGCTTTTTCATTTCATTCAACTATTAAATATCTTCTTTACACTCAGCCAAATGAAGCGCTCTTGTTGCAGATAAGCTCTTGCACAAGTCAACAAAAACATTCAACGGAATGTCTTTCATCTGCTTACCGCCACGAATATTAACTGAAACCGTCCGATTTTCCATTTCGTTGTCACCAACAACTACTACATATGGTACTCGATAGCTTCTAAAGTACTTAATTTTTTTGTTCATATGATTATCCGATAACTCTGCTTCACATCGAATATGTTCTTTCTGAAGCGAGTCTGCGATTTCTTTTGCATATTCCATATGGTGTTCTCCAATTGGAACGATTCCAACCTGAACAGGTGAAAGCCAAAACGGGAAAGCCCCTTTAAAGTTTTCAATTAAAATTCCAATAAATCTTTCCAGAGATCCATAAATAACACGATGGATAATTACCGGAGTCTTTTCACTTCCGTCCTTATCGGTATATGTGATATCAAAATTACGAGGAAGCTGGAAATCCAATTGGATTGTTCCCATCTGCCACTGCCGTCTCAGAGCATCCTTCATCATAATATCGATTTTCGGTCCATAGAATGCACCGTCACCTTCATTGATATCATATCCATCTTCACCATAACGATTGTCAAGAATCTCTTTCAGAGCAGCTTCTGCCTTGTCCCATAACGCAATATCACCCATGAAGTCCTCTGGCCTTGTAGACAGCTCCGGTCTATATTCCAAACCAAAGATTCCGTAGAATAAATCTACAATATCCAGAATTGCATTTACTTCCTCATAAATCTGATCTTCTGTAATAAAGTTATGTGAATCATCCTGCCGGAACATCTGAACTCTCAACAGACCATTCAATTCTCCTGACTTCTCTTTTCGGTGCAAAACATCACAATCTGATAATCTCAATGGCAGCTCTCTATAACTTCTCGGCTTTCTCTTGTAGACCAGAATGGAGTTCGGACAGTTCATTGGCTTCACACCATATGTTGTATTCTCGTCAACATCAATCGTAAACATATTATTCTGATAATGATCCCAATGACCGGATGTCACCCAAAGAGAATTGTGATTGATCAGCGGAGAAGATATCTCCTGATATCCGCGCTTTTCATGCTCTTCTCTCCAAAAGTCCAAAATCGTATTGAACAATTTCCATCCTCTCGGGAGCCAGTAAGGCATTCCCGGAGCAGTTTGATCCATAAAAAACAAATCCAGCTGCGGACCTAAAACCTTATGGTCGCGCTCTTTTGCTTCTTTCAAAAACTGCTGATGCGCCTTAAGCTCTTCCTTTGTTTCAAATGCCATAACATATACTCTTTGCAGGATCTCGTTTTTCTCATTTCCTCTCCAATAAGCGGAAGACACGGACTTCACCTTAAATGCACAGCTTAACAGCTCTGCAGCACTGCCCACATGCGGTCCACGGCAAAGATCTTTAAAATCATCTCCTGTATCATAGATACTGATTGTCTCATCCGCATCCAGATCATTGATCAGTTCTACTTTAAATTTCTGATCTTTAAACTCTTCCAAAGCTTCCTCTCTGGATACTTCCCGATAGACAAAGTTCTCTTTGCGTTTTAAGATTTCTTTCATTTTTGCTTCTATTGAAGTAAAATCGTCCGGAGTCAGATTTCTGGGCAACAAAAAATCATAATAAAAACCATCCTCGATCTGCGGCCCGATTGCTAACTGAACGTTCTCCTTACCAAACATTTCTACAACGGCCTTAGCTAAAATATGTGCTAATGAATGCCGATACATTTGTGAAAATTCTTCAGATTTCATTTTTCCCTCCATATTCATCATCGCAAAATGCGTGTATCCTTCTAATTTTTGTTTTATTATAGCATCTCGACTTATGTTCGTCAATCCAAACTCCCTGTCCTACAAATCACCCGCTCCCGATATTCTGATGCAAAACCCGTATCATCTCTCTATAAAAACCGAGGCCATCTGTTGTCACATATGGCTGACCTTCTCTGTGACGATCGGAAGCTGCAGCGGCAAGTAATCCATACTTCTCTGCCATACGTTTCAAAAAAGTCATGCGTTGTGGATTGTCCAGATATAGTTCATAGTACACTTCCATAGCGCCTGTTTTTCCTGCTACTTCCTTAAAATCAGCAATTAACTTTTCTATATTCTCCTCATTCAATAAATACCCATATGGATGTGCGAGAATCGGAATTCCACCAGAATCCACAATCTGTCTGACCACCTGAGCAAGCGGCGCATACCGAATATATCTGGTGGACGGAATATAATACGGACTAAAATTTCCAATATGGCGATCAAACGCATCATCGACACCTTCTGCGTAACCTTTTCGGATCAGAACATCTGCAATCTGATGTCGTCCTATATGTCCGCTTTTCCTGCTTACTGCCTGCACTTCCTCAAGGCTCACAGAAATCCCCCGCTCTTTCAATTGTTCCAGGATCGCCTTGACATATTGCCTTTTTCCCTCATAAATTCCCGCAAAAATCCCCGTAAAATCGTTCGGATCAACGCCATCGGGAAACAAACCGATCACATGAATTTCCACTGTTTCATTTTGTGCGGAAACCATATAAGATGCAGAAAATTCACACCCTGGAATGATCTCCATATTTTTCTCTGTAAATGGTCTGTTTAACGAAAACTTATTATGATCCGTTATTGCAATGACCTTGATTCCTTCTTCTACAGCCTGCCGGATTACTTCATCAACGGAATTCTCCCCGTCGCTATTTCTGGTATGAAGATGTAGATCTACCCTGCCGCTTTCTTTTATCAGCCCTTCTTCTCTCATCATTGTGCATCACCTTCCTGCTGAATCTTACCTGACACCCATGTGCCAAACAGTATATCATTCCGTTCTATATCCTCAATTACTTTGCCGAGGCTGAATTTATTTATTTCTTTTATTCTAGCACATTTTCTGCTCTTTAACATAGAAATCAAGGGATTTCTTGATTCTGCTTCTTGTTTGCCTGTCGGCAGATTCATTCAACAATATAGGGGTAACCTGATTTTTCATTATTGAAGGCAGATGATTCTGGACTCTATGACCAATTGAAAGATGAGAATTGCGTAAAAAGTGTAAAAAGACCTCGTGAAAAACCCCAGAAACATGTAGTTTTCTGGGGTTTCAATAAGTTCTATGAAGTTATAATAACTTGTTTATATGGGTGATTAGTTTCCCATCTGAGCTGCAACTTCTGCTGCAAAGTCTTCCTGTTTCTTTTCGATTCCTTCACCTGTTTCAAAACGAACGAATCTCTTAACAGTTACATTTGCATTGTTTTCTTTTGCAACTTTTTCTACATATTTAGCAACTGTAAGGTCACTGTCCTGAACATATGCCTGATCTAACAGACAGATTTCTTTCAATTCTTTATTCAGACGTCCGATGATCATTTTCTCAATGATATTTTCCGGTTTTTCCGGGTTTTCTTTCTTCGCTGCTGCAAGAAGAATTTCTTTCTCATGATCCATGTATTCCTGAGAAACTTCTGCACGAGATGTATATTTTGGAGACATAGCAGCTACCTGCATTGCTACGTTCTTCAAACATTTTTTGATGTCATCATTTACTACGTCTGTCTCAGCTTCGATCAGAACACCGATACGTCCGCCACCGTGAATGTAATCTACAACACATCCATCTGTCACGATTTTTTCAAATCTTCTGATGTTCAGGTTCTCTCCGATTACTGCTACTTTTTCAACAAGAGCATCTTTTACAGTCTTTGTTGTATCAGCTGCCCATGCTTCTGCCATAAATGCATCCATGTCAGCTGCATCAGAATCTGCAACCTGATTCACAACTGCATCTACAAATCCCTGGAACTCTTCGTTCTTAGCAACGAAATCTGTCTCAGAGTTTACTTCTACGATTGCTGCTACTTTATCATCTTTAACAACAGCTTTTACAATACCTTCTGCTGCAATTCTTCCAGCTTTTTTCTCAGCTTTTGCTTGTCCGTTCTTTCTTAAGAACTCGATTGCTGCATCCATATCTCCGTTTGTTTCATTCAGAGCTTTTTTGCAGTCCATCATTCCTGCGCCTGTCATCTCTCTTAACTCTTTTACCATGCTTGCTGTGATTGCCATGATTTTTTCCTCCATGAATTGAAATAGTTTACCAAAAATGCTCCAACCTGATGTTCAGGCTGAAGCATTTACGTCCATAATTATTCTGCTTCTACAGTCTCTTCAGCTACTGCTTCTTCAGCTTCCTCATAATATGCATCTTCTGCTGCTCCCTGATTTGCTTCGATAACAGCATCAGCCATTTTGGAAACGATCAATTTTACTGCTCTGATCGCATCATCGTTACCTGGGATCACATAATCCAGTTCTTCCGGATCACAGTTTGTATCACAGATTCCGATCAACGGAATTCCCAGAGTGTGTGCTTCCTGTACACAGATTCTTTCTTTCTTAGGATCTACGATGAAGATTGCATCCGGAATCTTTTTCATTTCTTTGATTCCGCCAAGGTTCTTCTCCAGTTTTGCCCACTCTTTTTTCAATTCGATTACTTCTTTTTTCGGAAGTACATCAAATGTTCCGTCTTCTGCCATTCTCTCGATATCTTTCAGACGTGCAATACGGCTCTGGATTGTCTTGAAGTTTGTCAGCATTCCACCTAACCATCTCTCGTTTACGTAGAACATTCCACAACGCTCTGCTTCTGTCTTGATTGCATCCTGAGCCTGTTTCTTTGTTCCTACAAAAAGAATTGTGCCGCCTTCTGCTGCAATGTCAGAAACTGCTTTGTAAGCATCGTCAACCATTCCTACAGATTTCTGCAGATCGATGATGTAAATACCATTTCTCTCTGTGTAGATGTATGGAGCCATCTTAGGGTTCCATCTTCTTGTCTGATGTCCAAAGTGAACACCTGCTTCTAAAAGTTGTTTCATTGAAATAACGCTCATGTTTCTTCCTCCAAATTGGTTTTCTACTTCCGTATACTCTCTTTACACTGAGACCGGCTTGTCTCTTCAACAAACTTAGGCACCTTCAGTGATACCACGCATACGTGTTTTTTTACAACGGTAGTAGTATATCATAGAAAACACTGGATTGCAAGGACTTTCTATGGTATGCTGATGGAAAAGAAAAAGAAAGGATGTACTCTATGAAATTTACATTTGCACACAACAATTTAAATGTACTGGATCTGGATAAATCTCTTGCATTTTACAAAGAAGCTCTGGATCTGACAGAAGTTCGCAGAAAAGACGCTGAGGATGGAAGCTTTACCCTTGTCTACCTTGGAGACGGAACTACTCCACATCTTTTAGAGCTGACCTGGCTGCGTGATATGGATCGCCCTTACAACCTGGGAGACAATGAGATCCATCTTGCGTTTGAAGTGGATGATTTCGATGCGGCTCACAAAAAGCACAAAGAAATGGGATGTATCTGCTACGAAAATCCGGGAATGGGAATTTACTTCATCTCTGATCCGGATGGATACTGGCTTGAAATTGTTCCCCAAAAACTGATCTAAGAATCTTAAAGCCCTGATGACACGATGACCATCAGGGCTTTTCTTTTGTACTTTGTATATGAATTTTTCTTTAGTAACGAACGTAGATCATACCGCTCTGAACCGGTCCTACAATAACACCGA
>ERZ1106969.1035-NODE-1035-length-22319-cov-6.248608_pt1 | contig 22319 bp, 42 predicted proteins | sample MGYA00403685_ERZ1106969 | MGnify/ENA primary metagenome ERZ1106969 (study PRJEB35170, sample SAMEA104062416) | human gut metagenome | biome: human gut; feature: human-associated habitat; material: faeces | place: Denmark | collected 2012-05-18 ... | reverse complement strand
TCCATTTATAAATCCATCAGTATCTAAAGTACCTATACTTCCAATTCCAACACTTTCAGAAGGATCTTCTTTATCTGCGCCCTTACTTAATGTATTTATTTCATCTATACTTGCTAATGATTTAATTGCTTTCTTTGCTTTACTCGCACTTTTACCAGCATCCCCTAAACCAGAGTTTAAGTCTCCTATTGCTGAAGTTTGTTTACTAATTCCCTTTGCTTGCTGAGATGCAGCTTTGGGATTTCCAAACAGAGCTGTAGTAAATTGAGCTATGCCTGAAATTGCTTTACCTAACGTATCTATAAAGGCTGTCAAAGGCGGAAGTATAGCATTGTATATTGGTAGAAAAGCTTGTCCTAATGTTAGCTGAATGTTTTTCAAACTTGCTATAAACTGATTATGTCGTGTTTGGGAAGTATCTGCTAATGTATCTCCATACCTTGCATAAGTCTGCTCTAGAATTGCTGCTAATCTTATTTGTTGTTGAGTTTGAAAGTCTAACTGAGCCCACGATTTACTACCAGCAAACTTTTTAAAAGCTTCTGTTGATTCTATCATAGATATATTCGTGTAAACTCCCAAGTCCTCTATTGCCTCTGTTGATCCTAACATACCTGACCGAATTCTTTCGGCTGTATCTTCATAAGTTCTACCTGTTTTACTCGATATAATTGCAGTAGCTTTCATTAACTCCTCAGTATTCTTAGCAGTTTCATCTGAACTTTTTGAAAAGCTACTAAGCAAATTACTATAAGTAGAACCATATTTATAAGCTTCAGCCTTAGCTATGCCCATCCCCTTAGCTTGTGTATTAACCCACTTTTGGAATGCTTGTGCATTAGATTGCATAGTCCTATTTATGTTATCCATAGAACTTTCAACACTCATGGCCATTTGCGTAGTATCTTTTATAAGTTTTCCTGCTGCTATTCCACCAAGTAAAAAACCTACCTTCTTCATCACACTTCCAACTTTATTTTGAAAACTTACTAAAGATGATTGTGCTTGAGCAAGTCCTTTATTCATGGCCGAAAAATTTGCTCCACCTCTTATAACTAGATTCTTTACTGCCAATTGCTAATTCACCTCCCCTCCAAGCATTGCATTTATCTTCTTTATTTGCTCTAACATTTCTTTATCAGTCATTTTTTTCTTTGGTTCTAAATCTTTTAATACCTCTTTCAATGGTTTTGGTTTTTTCTTATCTAGCCATTGTATAGTCCATAGAGCATTTACATAACTTAATGTTACTTTTTCTTTTAATTCATTCTCTTTTCTCTTTACATAAGACTCTACTACTAAGCTAAATTCATAAGGTGTTAACTCCCAAAATTCCATTGGAGATATCTCACATTGGGTAGCTACTGCTAAGCTTTCATCTATTGTTATTATTTTCTTTTGGCTACCCTCTACTCGTTTTTTTCCTCTTCACCTGTTGTTCCAAAAGCATTTTCAAAAGCTTGTTGCATAGCATTCATAACTTCTGTAAAGTTACCCTTCTCATCTATAAGATCCATTACTTTATTAGGTGTTAAATTTTTATCCTCATGCTCTAATCCTGCCCAAATAATAGTTGCAGTTTCTTCCATTGTTAAAGTTTCAAAATCTATTTTTGAAATTGGTTTTTTCAACTTCTTTTCAATTTGCGATATTGCCTTCATCCCATATCTAAAATTTCTTGATTTATCTAACTCTATTGTTACATACATTTATATTCCTCCTTAAAGTTAAATTCCAAAATATAAAAAGCTAGGAAATCCCCCTAGCTTTTTACAACTATTACTTCATATACTTTTTGAGTTTTTCCTGATTCACAAGCTAATATTGTTAGCTTTTTAGATCCTGCCGGAAGTGATATTGAACTTGATGGTGAACCACTAGTTAAATATTGATACTTTTCTCCATCTACATAAAGAATTAGCTCGTGATTAGCTGCAGTTGCTGTTACTGTTATTGATGTTGCTGTTACACCTGTAACTGCATAACTATATATATCCCTTGAGAACGTAGGGGCTAGTGTCCCTCCTGTACCTGTTATAGCTAATGCTGTTAATCCTGTACTTGCAGTTAAACCAAGTGTTGGTTTTCCAGTAACTTTAATTGTTCCTTCAAAACTTATTCCATCTTCTAATTCAGCTCCTGTCGAAAAAGCTGTCACAATGCCTTGAAATCCCCATTGTGCTCCCATTGTTGGTGGAAAAATTATTTTATAGTCTAAGACCGAATCATCATTGAATGCATTGTACATTGCTACTTGACCATTCTTATCCGCAGGATTGAAATAGCCTGATATGCTAACTTCTCCTGCATCCTTTAATCCACCTATAAATGTCCTCCACCCATCTGAATCTAAAGTGGTTGTTTCTATAGTATCTTTACTTAGTTCTAATCCACCTATGCTTGTCAACTCAGCTATACTATTTTGTCCTATCATAATTTTAGTCCCTAATGATTTTTGCATACCTATTCCTCCTTATAATAAACTGTAAAAGGTATTACACCTCTTTGTAATTTTAATTGATCCTCATACATTTCTGTACTTTCATCAAAAGTTAAATCTTCAATATATAATCCCTCTTCACCTATTGTTTTTAAAGGGAATGTCTCAATTAAGTTTTCAACTTTCTTTGTTATTATCTTCATTTCTTCATAAGAACCCGCTAATATATTTAACATTACATGACATGTCCTACTATTTTGATTTCCCTCTAGTGTCTTTCCTCTATTTTTTCTAGTCATATAAACTAAATACGGAGCACTTTCAGCTTCAGGTGCATTTGTAGGATATATCTTATCTTTTAATTCTGGTATTTTCTCCAACTCATATCTTAATGCTGCTTCCATTAGCTATTCACCCCTTTAGTATCTTATCTATATTTTTACCTACTTCTTTAACTATTGTTGAACTTATATTATCACTATTATCAGTCATGGATTTCTTAAGAAAATGATATCCTGGTATATATCGTCCATTCCTAGCAAAGAATCCAAATTCCTGTGAAGCTGGATAGTACCCTGAAACATTGCCCTTCTTATTTTTCTTTTGGAAAACATCATTTTTTGCTCTATCAAACACAACTTGATAAACCTTTTTCCCTTTTACTCTTGATTTTTCACCAATCAGTTTCATACCTTTTCTAAGTTCACCTGTTTCATAAGGAGCCTTTTTCCTAGCACTTCTTAAGGCAATATTCATCCCCTTCCTTGCTGCAGGTGTTACACATTTTTGAGGTACTTCTCCAAGCTTTTTCATAGTTTTTTGTAGTTCTTTCATTCCTTCTATTTTAAACTTTTTTGCCATTATATCAGTTCCTTAGCTAGTATCTGAAGCTCCCTATTACTTTCCTGAAAATTAATTATTGATATAATTGAAAAAAGTCTATCTCCAAACTTAATTCTCATATCTGGAGATAAACCTTTTATATATCTTAAATTAACTTTATGAGTAACCTCACTATTTACTTTTTCGGCCGAAAAAAACTCTCTTCCACTGACAGGATATATAGCAGCTCTTACGTCCTTGTAATTTATCCAATTATCATTGTCTTTTTTTAATTCGCCATAAGAGTTTTTAGTTGATCCTAACTTTTGAAATGTTATCTTATGTTTTAAGCTTCCAGGATTCATTCTATATCTCATCTTCATCCCACCTTAACTGTTCAATTAAAGATTTTAATCCGTATGGGAGTGCTTTTTCTTCTCCTTGCACATTTCTATTGTCATACCAATGTATAACTAACATTTTTACTGCTAATTTATATCTATACTTTTGGTAGTTATTTTTTATCCCGGCCCCAGCTAAGTATTCTTCAGCAGTTAATTGAAGCTCTTCCAGTAAACCATCATCATCATCATGCTCTATATTCCCATATTTTTTAATTTCTAATATATCCACTATTTTTCCTCCTTAAAGGAGGGTACTAAGTACCCTTATGCTCCAGTTTTTGGTGCTACTTCTAACTCCCCATAACAATAGCATTTATCACTCTTATCAACTTGTACTACATCTATAAATTCTATTAATCTAGCAATAGTTGTATTTGACATGAATCCAGCTTCTGAAGATGTTGCAAAAGCAACTTTACCCTCTAAATCAACAAATTTTACTGCCTCTTTTAAATTACCATAGAAAACAGGTGCTTTTGCTCCTTTTGTGCTAGTTGCAGCTGTTGTTTTTAGCATTTCATTTGAATATACTACAACTGGGAATCCCTTAAACTTTGTTAATGTTGGATTCGTTGGATCTGGTTGTAATATAGGCCTTCCATTAGCATCTTCTTGATCATCTAAGTAATCCCACCCATCTTGATTGGTTACAATACAAGTTCCTAATAGAACTGCAGGATCTAAATCTACATTAATAGACTTTCTTAAAGCCTTCCAATCAGCCAATGTCTTAACAGTCTTATTTTTCTTTAATGTTTCGATTCCCATCTTGTTTTCAGTAATTACAGCTTTCTTTGCAAATATATCAACTACATAATTGACTAATGCATTATCAGTTAATGCAAGTAATGTATTTGATAACTTTATAAATGCTGCCTTTTCTTTTAATTTGTATGATATATTAGCGAATTTGATATCATTACCTTCTTCTCCATCTGTACCATCTTCAAAGTCTATCAATTCACCTACAGTCTCAAAATTTTCCACAGGAAATGAACCTGATAAAGCAGATACTGGCATATACCCTATTACGTCTCTTATAGATTTGTATTGTCTTAATTTCTTAACAATAAGAGTTCTAATATCTTGTGGTAAAATGTAACTTTCTCCATTTGTACCGTTAGGTTCGCTTGTTGAAGGTAGTAATAGAGCATTTTCAGCTTCAGTAAGACTCTTACCTTGAACCTTTTTTATCATCGCTCTTATACAATTTGCATTTTCTTTTGTTTTATCAACTGATAGATCTTTTGTCTTATTACCATACTTATTCTCAATTTGACTTATTTGAGCTAAAGTCTCTTCCTCCTCTTTCTCAAGTTGTTCTTGGACTACTATTGCTGCCTTCATATCCTTAATTTCTATCATTTTATCTTGTGCTTCTTTCACCTTATTTTCATCTAATAAGTTTTGTGCTTCTTTCTTCATTTGTTCTAATTTGTTTTTCATTTCTAAACTTTTTTTCATTTTTACACCTCTTCTTATTTTTTAATAGTAAAAGCTACAGGCTAAGTAAATTTAACTCAACTTGTAGCTTTTCTTTTAACATATTTTTATTATTATTTTGTGGGTTAGGCTTTGCTAAGAACTTTTCAATATAATCACTACTACATGCTACCGCCTGTATGTTTTCTATCTCTATATTGAAATATTGTTCAGCCTCTTCACTAGTTAACCATGTTTCTTTATTAACCATTTCTTCAATTTTAGCCATATCACTTGATGATTTAGCATTTTCTTTATACACTTGCATAATGCACTTTTGTATCTGATCTAAATCATCTGCCATTTTTCTCATGTCATCAGCATTATATCCACCCCAAATACATATCAAAGGCTTATGTATCATTAGGCTAGAACCCGTTCGCATTATTATCCTATCACCTGCTAGTGCAATAACACTTGCTATACTTGCAGCCATCCCATCTATATAAACAACTTTTTCTCCTTTGAAATTTTTTATCATGTTATATATAGATATACCAGCAAATACTGAGCCTCCTCCACTATTAATATGGATATTAAGCTTTTTTCCTTGAACCTCATCTAAAAAATTCTTTACTGCTTCTGGATACTGATCTGTATCATCCCATGCTCCCCACCAACTCGATACTATATCTCCATAAAAATATAGGTCAGCCTCGGTTTCATTTTTCTTTTTTACTGCTAAAAATTCTTTTAAATTATCTTTTGGCATTATTAATCACCCCCTTTCTCATATTGCTTTCCAAGGTCCTTCAATGGTATACATGCTCCATTGCCTACAGTTAGCTGTTCAGTTCCTTCTTCATAAGGTAATCCTTCCAATTCTCTCACCTCAGCTCTACTCCTCCAGCCATTATCAATAGCTGAATTGTAAGCTTGGTATCTTGTTTGTAAATCGCTCCTTAGCATTGTATCTACATTAAACTCCCAATAATATCCTTCATTTTGTTCATCTGATGTTAGTGTCTTATATGTCATTTCCTGTTCATATGCAGTTAATGGATTTTGTAAAGTATCACTATAAAAAGCTTTATTCTGTTGCTCTATATTGTTATACGTGCTTTTCTCCATATCATTTAATTGAAACCCCTTAACCCCGAAAGCATTAGCTATTTGCCTTGTTGTAAGCCCTTGTAATTGAAAGAACTGACTATTAACAAGCTTAGTTTCTAATTGTTCAACTTTAAAATCTGTTGGTATAGGAACTACTTTCCCAGCATTCTGAGCTCCACCCAAGTCCTGGAACTTTTTCTTAATTTTATTTTGTTTTGCCTCGTTTAAATCACCTGTATATTGAACAATTATTGGGTCCTGAAGTCCATTTTTATATTTTCCTTTTAGGACTTTAGTTGCATATTGTTCATTAGCAATTATATCTGACATATATTTTTTAATACTTGTACCTTTTATTCCACTCATAGCAAAGTTTTTAAAATGCAAAATATTATCACTAGTATATATTAATTGACCTTTCTTAGGATCATTGTAAATATAATATACAGAATTTTTATCGGATAAAATATTTGAGTTATCAATCATTATCTCTACTCTACTACTTTCAAGTAAATAAAAGTTCTTTATAGTCCCTCTACTTGTATCATAAACCCAGTATGCATTTCCATATTCTAATCTTTGAAATTCTGTAGCCCAAAGAAAATCATGTGATGACATAAATGGATTAGGCCTTGTTTTTAAAATTTTATATAGTGGATGCTCTGTTGCATTTCTACTTCCTTTTTTCTCTTCCTTTCGCTTTAATTTTAAAGATAATTTAGCAATAGCATTGCATCTGATAAGCATACATGTGTAATAAGTTGAACTATTTAATCTTGAATCTGATATTTCTTCAATATCAGCCTTAAAAAAAGCTCTTAGCTCTTCTATTGTTGGATTAAGTGTAATACTGTTTGTCTCTGTAGAGTTTCTAAATTTATTACTAATGTTTTTAAATAACTTCAATTAGTTCACCCCCTTTCTACCATTCATCACTTTCTAACCACTCATCTATATCAGTATCATCAATAAAATCATAGTATCTAGCTAATTTATATCCACATAATACTGCATCTACTGGATCAATTTTCTTTTTATTAGCATCTTTATCAATTTTAATTAAGCCATTATAACTTGTTATAACAGCATTACTCATAGCAAAATTTAAAACAGGATTCTCTAAATATATAACATTTTTAGATATAACCTCTTCTCTAAACCCTTGTGTTGCTTCATTAAGGGATTTATGACTTTGGAATACCTCTTCAACCACAAAATCATCTCGTAAATCCATCATCATCTTGCTTGCATTTGTTGGATCAAAACATAAAGTGTCTATTTCCCATTCATTTTCTTCACAAAATCTAACTACATAATCTATTACCTGTTGCTGGTCAACTATAGGCGTATTAGTTATAGTAATAAATCCTGCTCTTTCCCATGCATCATAACTTACCTTATCCTTCATAACTCTTTCTTGTAATTTTTCTCTACTTGGTATAAATGAATGTGAATAAATGATATATTTTACTTTCCTCTTTCCTGAAGTATCTATCTCATCTGATAAAATTGGTATTACAAATGCTACAGAAGTAAGGTCAATTTTACTAGACATATCAAATCCAACAAATACAACCTTTCCTCTAAGGTCATAAGGTATTTCATCTACTTGACAAGCTTTCCATTTTTCCATATCCATATAACCATTTTCTTTAGCTTGTACCCATTTATTCAGGCATTTAGTAAGGAAAATAGTCATTTTCTCTGGAATATTCTTTGCAATTTCATACTCATCTGATATTTTCTTTATTCCTTCAGGATAAGTCATACGAATTGGATTAGCTTTTTTCCAAATTCGCTTATTAGATAGCTTTTCTCCTATGTCATCCCCTTTATCTATTTCTAGTATGTCTACAAAATAGTTTTCATTAATTACATCTACATTAGGATTTAATATTTTGCTACAATACTCATATTCTTGTGTATAACATGGGTATGTTAAATCCACTCCTGCTGTAGTTATTATCATTAGTAAACTTTCTTTTGTATTAGAACCTAATCCTAAATCATAGAACTCTGTAGTAGGATGCTGATGGTATTCATCTATAATAAGAATAGCTGGATTGGATCCATCTCCCTTTTTACCATCTTCTTTATTTAATGCTTCCAGATAACTTCCTGTCTTTATATGAGTTATTCTATCTCTAGTCACTTTAAATTTAGCTCTTAAAGGACTTCCCTTTAGCATTAATGCTGCTTCATCAAATACAACTTTTGATTGTTTTCTCTTTACACCAGCACTATAAGCCTCACATACTTCATTATTTTTTACTGATGTACATGATATTTCATATAGTGCTATACCACTTTCCATTTGGCTTTTAGCGTTTTTTCTTCCTACTTCAATAAATGATTTATTAAATCTTCTATAACCTGTATCTTTATATCTCCATCCGTAGATTTGACATACAGTAAACATCTGCCATGGATTTAGCTCTATAGGTTTTCCTGCTAATACTCCTTTGGAATGTCTTAACAATTTGAACCATTCAACTATTTTCTGAGCTTCCTCTTCATCCCATACAAATGGAAAAGGTTCTTTTAATGTATTTAACCCTATCTTTTTTACATCATTTAAAAATCTAATACAGGCCCATTTATGCTTTTCTCCACTTATGTAATCTTCATATTCAGATATATACTTATCTTCTATACAATTATTTGCATATTGTATTAATTGTTCTAATATTGTCACTATATATCACCAAATAAGCCTTCTATTTCCTGAGATTGTTTTGTTGTCTTTATTGTTGCAACTTTAAGTCTACTATCTATAGTAAGTCCACATAATGCTGCGAACTTTCTCATTTCATCTGCATACTCATTTTGAACACTAATAAGTGGATTTTTAGCAATTACTTTACCGTTTTTTGTTATCTTTTCTACAACTAAATTCTCTTTTTTTAATTCTTTAGTTGCTTTAATATAAAAAGCATAAGCATTACAGTACCCACCTAAATTATTAATATCTAGATTACCTATAACACCTATGCTTTCACATTCTTTTACTATCCTTATAAATTCTTTCTTAGCTATTGCATTTACAAGCCAGGAAGGAGGTTTGTCAAGTTGATCTCTTCCAGTAATAATTGACTCCTCTTGTGCCTTTTTTTCTGTTTTTTGTAATACTGTTAAATTGCCTTTTTGCATAGCTAAAGGTTTTTTTCCCCTTGACATTTTATATCCTCCTTTCTATTTTTACCCCTTTTATTTTTTATTTAGAATTTTGCGTGTGTAACATTAGATACGCGACTTCTATAGAGAGATATTAAACATTTTGGTATACCCCCATATATTAAATCATCGCTTTCATGCCAAATTCCTCTTCAAATTTCTTTATACATTCATATAATTTTTTTACTATTTCTTCTTTATCTTTAGCACCTTTATTCATTGTCCTGTGTATACTTTTATGATTAGATTCTGTTAAGTATATTAAATTACTTATATCTAACCTTCTTTCCCAATTCTCTTTAAGTTCTTCTATATGATGTACTGATTGGCCATACTCTACCCTCTCTAATACATAATAACTATACACATCTAATCCAAAGAATTTCTCTCTTATCTTATCTCTTACATCTTCCCATTCTTTGCTTGAATAAAATAATTGTTCCTTCTTATCTGTCCTATATCTTTTGTACTCCTTATGTCTTTCCTTATTGCAATCACATCGTGTTCCTTCCTCTATCCTCTTCCCACACCGGCTACATCTTTTATATATAGGCATATCAATCTCTTAAAGTTCCTTAACTAAACTATTTAGTTCTATCGTCTTCATTATATATCTACCTGTTAGTGATTCAATCTCACTCTGATCTACATCTTCTCCCTCTGCTTCCCTATCTACAGCATCTGCCATGTCTCCTGTTATTTTTGCCAACTCTTCAAACTGTCTCTTTACTTTCCTTAAATTCGTACTTTTTTCACTCATTGCTCTTTCTCCTTTACTATTTTAATAGGTAACAAAAAGCGCCTAGTTTCCTAAGCGCTAATGTGTATGAGAATTATGAAGTTATCTATTAAACTTTGTTAATATCATATTACTACGTAATAGTTATGTTAACAATAGCACGAATTATGCACATATTATGCAAAATCCCTTAAGCTCTCTGGAAATAATATCGTAGTTAATCTATTCATTAACCTTTTCCTATTTCTTGTAATCGTACTTTGATCTCTTCCTAGTTTCTCTGCTAACTTTTCATCAGTTGATATCTTTTCCTCTTCATTTGCTAAATATTTAAGTTGTATTATCTTATAATACTTGTCCTCTCTTATTTTATCTAATGCATTATCTATCCTCTTTAGTTCTCTTTCTGTCTCTATCTTCTCAAGATTATATTTCTCCACCAATTCTGTATATCTATCTCCTTCTGCTTTACCTGAACTGCTGCTATAAGATACTATTGATTTTGATTTTTCCTGTAATCCATATCTATTTAAATCTTCTATAGCTTGTACTTTATCTTCTATGGCATCTTTTAAACTACTGTAATTATAAAGTAATATTTCCACTTTCCTGTAATAACTCAGTTCCCTCTTCACCTTATTACTTTTATTAAGTTTCTCTATTACTTTATCTGCTATGGTATCTGCATGTTTTCCTATAGCTGCATCAACACTCTTTGCCACATTTTCATTTATAATATCTATATTACTTTTTTCTCTCATAACTGTTTCCCCCTATCTATAATAGAACTTAACTATTTCCTCATCTAGTTCTTTGCTCTTATTTATTGTTTCTATCGCTTCTCTTCCTTTGCTCTCTATTAATTCATGCATCTCTGCTCTTAACTCTTCTATTCTCTCCACTATACATTACCCTTTTCTTACTCTTATTTTGTTTAACTTTCTTTCCAATTCCTTATATTCCTCTTCTGTATAAATTCTATCCAGCCAATATCTAAACTGATTCTTTCCACCACATTCACATTTAAGTGGTTCAATATTATCTCCTTTTATATCACTTTCATATAATCCTCTTTCCATACCACATTTCTTACATTTAATCACATAGTCTCTGTAGTCTAATTTATGAGTACCCATTTCATCTCTTACCTCTAAAGAAAAAACTCTTTTATCAATTCCCTCCCAGTTTTCTCTGTAACACTCATTACATATGTCAATTACATTTCCATTTATCTTATTTGTCATTCTTATCTTTTCTTCTAATCTTATCTCTTTCCCACATAAATCACATTTTATGTTCTCTTTCTTCCTCTCCACTTATATCATCCTTTCTATATAGCTTGTACTTTCTACATAGCTTGTACTTTCTATGCATATTCTTATACATACGTAGTTGCTATTTCATAAGGTTCTTCTCTATATCCATCATCTTTTAACATTTCTCTAAAACTTGTCATTCTATCAACTGCTCCACTTATCTCTATGCTTTTTCTTAAATCTCCTATATTTCCATTCCCTTTTTCTTCCCACTCTCCTAATTCTTTTATATATCTTTCATCTTCTGTAGTTACCCATGCTCCATCATTATCTAAATCACATTCTTCTAATTCCAATTCTCCTTCACAAAAACCATATTCTTTTATTATCCATTCCTCAGTTTTTTTCAATATCCCAAGGACTTGCATACCATTCACCATCACCATCAAAATAAACTTTCATTCCATTTTCTATATTTTCCATAATATTTACCTCCATTTATTATTTTTAATTCTCACTTTCTACACATCATCTTAGAATTGTGTATTACTATGTTGCACTTTGTAATGCCTCTAGCAATCCTTCTTCTAGTCCTTCTTCTAATATTTCTATATCTTTAATACCAGTTCCATCACAATGTTTACACTTAACCTCTTTATCTCTACCACCTATTTGCATTGCTTTTAGTTTTCCACTTCCAAGACAATAAGGGCAAATATTTATATTATTAATTTTAATTTCCATAAAATCTCCCTTTCTACACACTTTGAATTATTCTAACAAGTCTATTTCTTCCATAACTACTGCAACATCTTCTATATCGTACTCACTATATTCATAGCTTGTCTTTTTCCAAAATGGTATTGTTGCATATAGCTTATTATTTTTCTCATATAAAATATAAGGCATTTTCCTTGATATTATCTTAACTTCATTATCTCCATAATAATTTGATCTTAAGTAGTACACCTGCTCTGAAAAATCTTCTTGCTTAACTAAATCTCCCTTGAGATGATTTACTACTTTTCTTACTTTATTATTGAATAATGTAATAGCTTTATCATATTTCAATGCATACTCTGTATCACTTTCAAATCCATATTGACAAAGTTCATAAACTTTATATGCTTTCATTCATTTCACCCTTTCTTATTTAACAAGTCTTAGTTTAGGCTTACTTTGATTTTCTTTATATCCTTCTTTAAATTCATGAACATAATAATCACAGTTTGCGTGGATATATAAATATCCCTCTTTTACTCCCCATGTTATCCCACGTATATCTCTTATTCTTATAGATGTATCATTATCATATAAGGTCCATCTATCGTCCCATTGCATTATTGGTGGTACTTCCTCATATAACTTAATTGGAATTTTCAGGTCTTTATTTCTTATGCATCCTTTTTCATCTTCGAGAAATATCAAACAGCTTGATTCTTCTTGCATATTTCTTTTTCCAGAGCATTCTCCACCATGAATTCTACTTCTTTTGCAATACGCACACTGTAGCTTATTAGGTATCTCACTCATATTTTTCACCCCTTTTCTATGCAATATTTAGATTCTCTGTTATATACCAGTTCCCTAGCATCTCACTTGTGCATATATATTCCGTACTTTGCCACATCTCAGTTATTGTATTGTAAAATTTTAATTTAACTACTCCACCTAATCTTTTATCTAATTTATAGCTAATCTTTGTTACAACACTTGTTGCAATGCTATTATTTAATAATCCTTCCCAAGCTTCCTTAAAGTCATATTCTTTTGTTTTATTTATACCTTCCTTCAAATACATCACTCCTGTATAAAAGAATTTTGCTCTTTATCTATAGACAATCTTTCCCACTCTCTTCCACTCCATATTTCTAAGTAATAACTTAATGGAGCTTTTGCTTCATAAAACGAATATGTTGTATTATATCTATTAGTCTTTATTAATATAAGCCTGGGAGTAATAGAAGTTATGTCTCCTATTACCCTCTTCTTACCATGTTTTAATCCCTTCTCAGTTGGTTCTAATCTGCATCTTTTTCCTACTTCTAACACTCCACTCATTCCACTCCAATTATAATTTTGTTAACATATACTCTAAGAATCTCTTTGTTGCACTTTTATACTTCATGTATGCCACTTCATTTTCTTTCTGCATTTCAGTCAATTTTTTTAGTAATTTATCATAATTAGTAACTATTGTGTCAAACACTATTTTGTACTCTATTTCTGAATTAGTTACTCCCTCTTCTGCTGCTTTCAATTTATCTTCTAGCTTGTTTTTTTCTTTGTTTGTTTCTTCTAATTTATCTTTTAACTCTTGTATTCTTTCCTCTATCTCTTTATCAATCTCTTCTGTACTTACTGATACTTCTTTATCAATAGTATTTAACTCCTCTATCTTTTTTTCTAATCCATTTATCTTACCTATCAAGCTTTCTTTCTCTTCTTCAAGTTTTCTTCTCTCTTCAGCTCCTGAATTAAACGCATCCTCTAAAGCTTGTCTAGCTTCTGACTCTTGCCTTGCTTTTTCCTCTGCCTCTTCCATAGCTTTCAATGCCTTTTCTTTTTCCTCTTCAGTTTTCTTTAATTCCTCTATAGCTTTCTTCAATTCTCTAGCTGACATTTCTTCAACATTATTCTCTTCAACAAACTTTTCTCTCTCTTCAGCTGGAACCCCTAGCAATAAAGTTGCTTGACTATAATTCAAATTTCCAAACGTTTTGCTTTTTAGATTGTCCCCCAATAGATTTATTTGCTCTGATCCATACTCCTGAAATATCTTCATTAAATTATTTGCAGTTGTTTTACTATAATCTACTTCTGTCTTTAACCATTTTCCCCATTCACCATGTGGCAACATTTCTTTAGCCTCTGTTAACTTTCTTCCAATCTCTATACTGTTATAAATTAATATCCTCTTTGTATCTTCTTTGATTTTATTTATTTCTGCTGCTATTAGTCCTGGTGTCCTAGTTGTTAATCCGATCATTTTTAATACCTCCTAAGCTACTTTTTTATTATTCTTTTTCTTGTTGTTCTTTTCTAATATCTCTTTTTTAAACTCTTCTACAAATTCCATTACATCCTCTGGTGGATCTAAGTTTTTGTATTTCCTTACTTGAATAACTCTCTTTCCATACCATTCCATGGTTACAAAAGGCTTGTCCGGTTCGCTTTTCTTCCTTATTGCAAATATATTTGTTCCACCATTTGCATAAACTTTTGAATAGTGAGAAGCCACACAATGCTCTAATGCTTTTCCCTCTTCGATTAATTCTTTTGAGCTATATATTGGCCTTGTTATATACGTATCATTTTCATAAATATATTCATTTAGCTTTTCTGCTCTATTTTGTATTTTTTCTGTTATTTCCCTATCTTCTTTTACCTTTATTTGTTTTATTGTGTTTTGATGTTGCTCATATAAATTTTTAGGCCTTATAACACTATCTTCTTTTAAATTCATACCAAGGACTTTACAATCTTTTATATAGTCAATCCATGTTAGTAACACAGAATTTGCTGAATGAAATCTATGCAAATTATCTGTTTTTTTCTTAAGCTGCTTGTCTATATATGTGACAGCTCTATCAAATGAAGTGTATTTAAGTATTTTCTTTAGCCTATTTAACTCACATTCTCGTCCTACTTCTTCTATCTTTTCAATGCTCTTTTTTGAATTATGTTTTTTGGCCAACTGATACGCAGCTAAAAAATCTATTGATATCTTCTCCCTGTAAGCCTTTAACTTTTTAAAATCATTTCCATTTATCTTAAGCATTTGCCACACTGTTTTACCATTCCAATTAATAGCACTGTACGTTCTTCCAGAATACATTTTGCTTTCAATCACATCACTAAACCCCATTTTTATTAGACTTTCAATCAGTGGATATCTACAATATAGATTTAGAAGTCTTAAAGTATCTACGCTACTAACCCTAATAGTATTGGGCCACTCCCAATATTTAAAATATTTTAATTCTGTATTAGCTATTGCATTATATTTATTATCTAAACTCTCTTTGTAATTATGATTTGTAAATATACCCGAATCGTAATCAGGTCCTGCAAACTTATCCACATATAATTCCCCATGCCACGCTCTTCTTAGCATTATTGGATTCCCTATCTTGAATATATATGCTGCATGAGTAGAGTAAGTGGTCTTTGCATTTGTATGGTCATATCTATAATCCCTTTGGGTATAAATAGCTCTTGCTACTAACACTGTAGGATCTACCTTTGACTTTTCATACCATATAAAACGTCCATCATCTATTAGATATTTGCTTTTATATCTTTCCTTGATTACTTGTACCTCTTCTTTGCACCATGGACACCTTACATTTGACTTATGAGGTAATCCTGGTGTCCTCATAGTATTTTTACAACATGTGAAAAATCCATACTCTTGTTTTTTATCTTTCCAAGTAAATACATATCTACTTTTTAAAAGCACTACTTTATCAACATACTCCTCTAGTTCCTTGCTTACTTCATCTACTCCATTACCAAAATGTTTTACTAATTCTTGTACCTCATCTTCTCTCATACACATCTTTAACACCCACCTCTACATAAAATCTTCTAGACTTACATTGAAATCTGCATAAATCACATTATCTTTTTCCCTTGGTGTTTCTTCTTTAACTTCTTCAGTTATTTGAGTTTGTACTCCATCAAATTCATAATATTTTCTAACTAACTTAAACACTTCTTCATCTTCCATAACTGCACATCCATTTACTGCTTTTTCTCGTGCTACTGCCTTAACTACTTTCATACTACCTTCTAGGCTCTTCTTACCTTCTGTTATCAACTCTGCTGTTTGCTTATTAACTTCTATGTTTTTTAAAACATACTCTCCTACAATCTTTGTATAAGGATCACTTGCTTTTCCAATTTCCTCTCTTAATTTCTTTTTTGCCTCTTCATACATTCTCATTTACCTCCCTGAATATTTTCTCTTCATTTTTCATCATTACACTTAATAACTCTTTAGCCTCTTCAGTGTTTATCACTGTTATGTCTGTGCCGATATTAAGTCTCCAGTAAATTTCTTCACCTATAGGAAACTCTTTTATGTCTATGTCCCTCTTCATAGTCCAACCTCCTTCTCATTTTTATATAAATATAAGTCAATCCATCTTCAGGATTGTGATATATACGCTGTTTTGTATATATATATCCTGGATACATTTTTTCGTATTCTGCCCTATCTCCATTCCTTATTAGGTCCACATATTTTTTTCTAGATATTTTATAATCATTAATCTGAGGCTCAGGTATTATAATATTTCTACTTTGACTCCACCTCTTCTTTCCCTTAGGATCTTTTGATATATAATTGGCCAATCCTTCGAACCCATTCTCATCTGGTTGTAATCTCCTTACCTCTGCTCTTCCTCTTCCCCATAAATCCTCTAATATATTTCTATCCATTCCTCCTGATAAAACTATGTGAAAATGCACTCTCTTTTTAGTTCTTCCATCCTTTTTATCCTCATCTCTATACTCCAATACTGCAATGTACTTTAAATCTTCTAATCCATGTTTTTTTCTATAATTCCTAATTCTTCTCATAAGATTATTTTTCTCTTTAATTGCTTCTTCTTCCGTTTGTGGCAAATTACTATCTGAAAATGTAAAGTGACCTATGTAATCATTGGTGGTAAAGTTTTCATGCAACCTTCTTCTTAAATTTCTTTTTGAATTTTTAGCATTTAAATTCTTCTGTTCTTTTCTGCTCTCTTTTCTTTTCTTAGCTCTACTCTTCTTCTGTTCTACTTTAGATATGGGATATATAGATACTTCTAAATACTCTCCACATTCATACCTCTTCTCTCTTATTGGCATATATCTCACCTACTATTTCTAGTTTTATTTTTTTGTTAAATTAAATAATAGTTCTAAAGATAATACCTAATACAAGGACTCTAAAACCCTGTTTTTTACTCATTTTTATTTACTTTTTCTTACATATGATGTAAAATAAAAATATAGGTTTTTAAAGCCAATATTAGGGACACATTGCTAGTTCTCGTCAAAGTTTTTAGCAATGTGTCTTTTCTTTTTAATATCTTCCGTATTTTGCATATCTCTTAGCTCTCAACTTATTTCTATTTCTTACTCTCTTCTTATGTTTAATTAATCTGTTTATCTTATCTCTTACCCTCTCATGAAAGCTTGTCCAGTTTTTATACTTAACCATAAAATCATCCTTTCTACACCCTGTATAAACTAGGTTAATAAAATTTCATTAACTTGCTCTTAGTTAATGCTTGTCCCTTAACTCTTATAATTTAAAAATTAATAATTGGGTTTAATAAGTTCTTCCTCTTTTCTTTCTCCATCAAACATCCTATGAGAAGAATAAAATTCTTCTTCATATACTTCATGGTTCTTTACAAGTAGTTTTCCATTATCGCAAAATTGTAATGGATCTACACCACTAGTTTTTTCTAAACTACTGTTGCAACACTCATGTCCATTTACATTCCAGCGACATTCTACTTTATTGCAGCTTTTCCTCATCAGCTTCTTTCACCTTCTTTCTAGTTGCCTTTCTAACAATCCAATACCCAATTAACTGTGCTACTAGATAACTAACAATTATCTCTACTAGCCACACTTAAAGATCACTTCCTTTCAAAATTTATATTTTATAAAATATACATATCTATATACTTTATAAAATATAAATATATTGGGGGAATTGACTCCCCCTTTGAAAGACTTAAAAAAGTATCCACATTGAAATTTACATCAAGTGGTGTAATCCCTACTCCTTTAGTCTCTTTGGCTTAATTCAACTCTCTGCCAAGTCAACTTGCTTCTAAGAGTTTCTATCTCTATTCTTTTATTAGCTATAGCACTTAATGTTATTGAGAACTTACTTCTTGCATTATCTCTTAAATACCTCAATTCATTTATCTTGGTATCTCCTTTGGCTATATCTTGTATAATTACTGTTGGCACTCTCTCTGCTCGAAGCTCTAATAATTTAATCGCTAGTGCCTTTTTGTATTCTTTCTCATATGTATCTTTTTCATTACCAGCTTTACTAAGTTCCATGTTTAACTTAGTTAATTCATAGTTTTTTATAGTTAATTGTTTTAATATCTCTCCTGGAGTTAGTTCTTTCATTCAACATCCTCCAATTCACTTATAAGTATTTCTTTGGTATCATCTAACGGCTCCATGCTTGCTAGATATATTTGATTATTTGTTAAATCATTCATTAATGTTTGATGATCTTTCCCTATTCCTTCACATACATTAATAATGTCATCAACCTCTTCCATACATTTTTCTGTTTCAACTTCTAAAACTGTTTCTATTGTCCTAGTTTCCTGTACAACTAACCTAAACCTATTCACTTCTCTAACCTCTCTCCCATACATGCTCTTATAATATCTTCTCTCTTATATAAACCAGCTATTGGATACATAGCCTTCGATAATCTCAACATATCAGTAAACTTTATCTCTAATCTTTTCTGTATTTCCTCAAATTCAAATAATTCTTTATCACTAAACAACTCATATAGCTTGTCCTGAAATTTTCCTCTTAACTCTTCTCTAATCTTTTCAGGATATTTACCATGTATACCATATGTCCCATGATGACAACTCCAACATAAATTTATTATGTTGCTATTACACTTTATTAATGCTGGTTGTTGCTTCCTTGATATAATATGATGTCCTTGTAACTCTCCAACTTCATCACATCTCTGACAATTCCCATAAGCCATTTCTTTTCTCTCCTCTGAAATTTCCAAACGTTTGGAGTTTTTATTTTGTTATTTTATAAGTACCTTCCTCTAAAAGTTCTCCTTATAGCCTCACCTTTTTTCATTTTCTCTTTTGCCTTTCTTATAGCTACATTTAGCTCTAAGCCTTTCATCACTACATCATTTTCAACTTCCTTCGCTAGTCTAATTGGTTCGTATTGATCAGCTATATCCTTTATAATTCCCACAACTGCACCTCCTTTTATATAGAAATTGAGTTTGCAGTTAATATTAATGTTAGTATTGTTATTACACATCCTGCTTTGTACATTCTTCTGATAGTCTCATCTTTTCCGTACATGCTTCCTATAAAACATAGAAATAATGTAAATATCAAAACAATGGTTATAAACCACCCATAATAAAATCTTGCCTCTAATCTCATAACTCTCAATCTCCTCTTGGATATTTGTTTATTCCTATATCTTCTTACTCTGTAATTTTTATATAAACGATATTATTTAACGATTCATTCACTAATTGTTGTAATACGCCTAAATTAAAAAATTTTATTTTATGCTCTTCTTCTAACTTTCTAATTATTTCAGGCATATTCACTTCATTTTCTTCTCTTACAACCTCTTCTGTTGCCAAAAATACTTTTTCTTTAATATCTTGTGCTACTATTTTCATGCTTGTCCTCCTTAATTTTTCTTCTGTAAATCTATAATTTAGGCAATTCAGCCTATTTATCTATTGTGAAACTAATTACTAAACTATCCCTTTTCTTTTTGAATCCTTTTGAGCTAAAAGCCTATTCTTTTCTCTTGTTTCCTCTCTTGTGTAAAAGCACTCCGGTCTATCTCTGAATATCTCATTACATACGTCATAACATCTTCTTATATCCTCTTCATTTGGTGTAGTTTCACGAATTATAATTGTTGTATTACCAATTTTAAATGTTTGTCCTTTCATAATTCATTCCCCCTTTGCTAACTATCCTATGAAAATATTTGAAAACTTGTTATATTTTTATTTAAATTGAACAATCAACTTTTAACACTAATTAATACTTCTTTACTTATCACACCTTGATTAATTGTTCCCTTTTCTCAAATATGGTAAAATAACATATAAAAAAGGGGTGATTTTATGAATATTTCCAGTCAAGATATTGATATACTTGAAGAATCTCTAAATCAATTCATTTTTTCTGAATATGAAGATATTCCGAAAAGTGAAAAAATCAGATTAAATGATTTAGCTCTTCAAATAATTAATAAATTAAAAAATAAAGAATTGGACTTTAATGCAAATCACTTATCTATAATGTCCTACTCGTTATACGAATTGATATCCTTTGTTGAAAACTCTTCTATAACTAAAGATTCTGATTATAAGAATTTCTTAAATAGAGCTAGATTCTTATATAACTCTTTTGAAAAAATTCTAGATTCTCTTTAGTCAACTAACTCACTCTCAATCTACTGAGTGAGTTTTATTATTTCTCTAAGTTCTCTTAATTCTTTTCTTATTTTTCTTCTCTCCTGATACATCCTCTATATATGACACTTTGAGTGCTATATCATTATTTCCTATGTTATCTCTCATAAAACTTAATAATCGCTTTCTCCTAAAGCTTGATAATTTTTTTGTTCCCAAATCATCACTACCTCTCTGTAAGAACATTAATAAGCTTGTCCTATTTCATTTTTTTAGATAAAGCTTAATGCATTGCATCTTGTTCGTGTTTCTGAACTTTTGCCGTAAAAAAATATTTAGGTATTTCTTCTATAGATAAGTTTAATAATTTATATGCTTTATTTATTTCTTTTTGAGAAAAATCAGAATAGTTGTTAAGTCTCTGACTTAGCGATACTCTTCCCATTCCAAGAGCCTTTGCAAAGTTATCCTGTGTCCCAAATACTTCTTTTATTTTCCCTCTTAATTTACTATAATCAAAAGCCATTTTAACCACCTTCCTCGTTCGTGTTTCTGAACCAATCTTATCATTATGAACTTTTATTGTCAACACTTTTAATTCACTTTTCTGAACTTTTTGGATTTAATTTGATACTTTTTGTTGTGTTTTCTGAACATTATTGTTATAGTTATATTTAAGTGAGGTGTTTATCTATGGATACAATAGCAAATAGAATAAAACAAGGACTTGAAAAGCGTAATATGAAACAAGCTGATTTGGTTGATAAAACAAAAATCGGAAAATCCTCCATAAGTACATATATATCAGGAGCATATGAACCAAAACAGAAAAATATCTACAAGATAGCTCAAGCTTTAGATGTTAATGAAGCTTGGCTAATGGGCTATGATGTTCCTATGGAAAGAGAAATTTCTAACAATTCTACTATTAACTTTAACGATGAAACCAATATATTATTTGATAACTTTAATAAATTAAATGAATTAGGCAAACAAGAAGCTATTAAAAGAGTCGAAGAACTTACTTACATTAATAAGTATATTGATACTAGTAAAAAAATAGTTAAGTTTCCTAAAACAGATAAGCAAATTTGGGATGAGGCAGGAAAAGAACACTTAATGCCTATAGCTTGTCATGATGATAATCTTACTGATGAAGAAAAAGCTATAGTTAATAAAAAGATAAATGAAATACTAAATAATCTAGATAAATATTAATATATTGTATGGAATATTGTTATGAATAATGAAAATATATCAACAAGATTAAAACAAATCATGAAAGAGAGAAATTTAAGGCAAGTAGATTTACTAGAAATGGTTCGCCCATTTTGCGAAAAATATAATCTAAAAATTAATAAATCAGATTTAAGCCAATATTTATCTGGAAAAGTTAAGCCAGGCCAAGAAAAACTTTCAATGTTAGGTATGGCATTAAATATAAATGAAACCTGGCTAATGGGATATGATGTCCCAAAAGAAAAACAATTTGAAACAAAAAACATATCTTTATCGCAAAATGAAACAACTCTACTTGAAAGCTTTAATGCTCTTAATGATTTAGGAATGAAAAAAGTCATTACCTATACTAAAGATTTATTGGATAATCCAAAATATAAAAAAGATGATAATAAAATTCTAGAACTTCCTAAAAATAAAAAGGAAATTTGGGAAGAACCAGGAAAAGAACATTTAATGCCTGTAGCTTGTCACGATGATAATCTTACTGATGAAGAAAAAGCTATAGTTAATAAAAAGATAAATGAAA
>ERZ1106969.1033-NODE-1033-length-22443-cov-8.618188_pt1 | contig 22443 bp, 21 predicted proteins | sample MGYA00403685_ERZ1106969 | MGnify/ENA primary metagenome ERZ1106969 (study PRJEB35170, sample SAMEA104062416) | human gut metagenome | biome: human gut; feature: human-associated habitat; material: faeces | place: Denmark | collected 2012-05-18 ... | reverse complement strand
ATAAACGCTGAAGGCATCTAAGCGTGAAGCCCCCCTCAAGATGAGATATCCCATAACGTCAAGTTAGTAAGACCCCTTGAAGACGACGAGGTAGATAGGGCAGAGGTGGAAGTGTGGTAACACATGGAGCTGACTGTTACTAATAGGTCGAGGGCATAACCAAGCAAGGTGATAGGAAAAAGGATGGATTCTTTGTATGCAGTTTTGAAGGTACAGGATATATAGATGGAATGAGAGAGCAGCACCGTCAGGTGTTGTTTTTTTAATGCAGAAAATAACGAAATTTGTCGATGAGAAGTTCGTGAGTTTCATTAGAAAAAATGCTATAATCATAATTATAAAGGAAGAGAGGGGCAAAATATATGGACAAGATAAAAAAGAGCATAAGATATGTAGTTTTGTTGATAGGGATATGTATTTTATGCATAGGATGTGGAAAAAAGTTTGATGCAAGTGGATATACAAAGGCAATTTTGGATGTAGGTTATAAAAATCAAACGGAAAAGTACGTAGAGTTAACAGGAGCAGATAAAAAAGATGCAGATAAAATATTTGAAGATAATTTGAATTTGATGCTGCAGGAATTTGCAGGGTATGAATTGCCGGATGAGTTGGAAGAAAAGTATAGAGTCTTGTTTCAAGATATGATGAAAAAGGTAAAATATACTGTCAGTGAAGCCAAAGAGGATGACAACAAGAACTTTACAGTGGATGTCACAGTGGAACCCATGTTGATTTTTACGGAAACATATGCGGAATTTCAGAAGCAGTCAGAAGAATATGCACGTCAGGTTTCAAATGAGGTGATGAATGGTGCATCGATGCCTTCGGATCAGGAGATGCAGAATCATGTTTTTGAAATTTATCATACGATTCTTCGTAATTATTTAGACAATGGAATGAAATATGGAAATCCGGAGACGGTTACGGTTCATGTAATTAAAAATGAAAAAAATGTATATCACATTTCTCAGGAAGATATTACAAAATTAGACGAGAAAATGATGACAAAGGATGTAGTTGAGGAGTAGAAGGTGTGCACCTGGATGATTTCGGGTGCATTTTTTAATAACATGAGTTCAAATATTTTGAATTGTAGAAAAAATTCAAAAATTTCCTTGACAAATCCAGAAATAACAGGTATAATAAACAGGTATTCAAGAGATACGTTTTATAGGGGATTGGTCAAATGGTATGATAGGGGTCTCCAAAACCTTTGGTGGGAGTTCGATTCTCTCATCCCCTGCTTTTAGGTAAGCCGGAACCTTGATTTTATAAGGTTTCTGGCGTTTTTCTTTTTCACGGAAAGTTGTATGTAGTCAAATGAAAGCGACTATCAAAAATAGACAGCTTGCTCAATTTGTTCTTCCTTTGCTTTTCGAGTTTTATTGCTGAAATAATACAACTTTTTCGTGGTGCTTATATCGGCATGTCCCATCTGTTCTGTAATAAATCGCTCATCCACATGATTGTCAATCAGTGTTGTTCCATACGTTTTTCTGATTTTGTGCATTGTTCTGTGTGAAATAATTTGATCGAAGCCTAATCGCTTATGCGTGAGGGCTTCTTTGTGTACGTGGGAAAATATTGGCTGATTTGTTGCCCGGGGCATCCTGCGGAACTAGGTGTATGGATAGGGGATGGACAAAATGTACAGTATTTGTTATAGATATTATGCTGAGTTCTTTTTTTGTATTGATTTAATAGTATAATAAATGTATAATATAGTTAGAATATTGTTATCAATAGTTAGGAGGTGTCGTTATGAATATTCGTCCATCCGCAGCAATCCGCCAGAATTACAACGAGATTGCCGATATGTGTAGAAAGACCGCAGAGCCGATTTTCCTTACCAAGAACGGCGAGGGAGATTTAGTCGTTATGGATATTGAAACTTATAACCGCAGGGAAAAAATGCTGAAGCTACGTGAGGAACTTTTGGCAGTAGAGGAAGACAGAATGGCAGGCAGAGTCGGCTGTACGCTTGATGAACTGGACGCTTACCTTGATGATGTGATTGCAGAGGTGTAGCGTATGACAAAGAGTAAGAGATACAAAGTCATTGTTTCTGATAGGGCAAAGAGAATGTTGGGAACACATATCCGTTTCATGGCACAGGTCAACAAAGAAGCAGCAGCGGCAAAAAAGAAAGAGATTATGACCGCTATGCGTTCCCTCTGTCAGATACCGCAGCGTTTTCCATTTTTTGAAGAATCCTATATTACACCGAACAAATATCACAAGATGTTTATTGAGAAGTGGTATCTTGTCCTCTATCAAATACAAGATGATACGGTGTATGTGGAATATATTTTGGATTGCCGCAAGGATTACAGTTGGCTCATTCGATAATAACAAGAGTAGAAGCAGGAGTTGCCCTTGCAACCATCTTAAAGAAACGGAAATAATTCAATAATTTGATTTGATCGAAGCCTAATCGCCTATGCGTGAGGGCTTCTTTGTGTATGCGGGAAAATATTGGCTGATATGTTGTGTATAGAGAGCGGACACTTGACCCGCCGCCCTATTAGGAACCGTCGCTCGGGTCACCCTGCGGGACGTTGAGTATGAATGGAGGTGGACAAAACAGATAATATTTGTAATAGATACTATGCTGATTTTCCTTTCTTTGTAGTCAAAATGTAGTCATATGTAGTCAAATTCGGCGGTTTTTATTATTTTTGAGATTTTCCTGCAATCATTTTATTTAAAGTTGATTTGGAGCGCGATATTCAGTGATAAATATAGTTGATTATCAAATTGTTCTGGTAAATTACTTTAGTAGATTGTATATTCCATTTAAGTAGTGCACTTTTTCCGGGAATTCAGAGCACCTAAATCCGATATTTCAGAGCAGGTATTTCCGCCCTATAGTGCAATCACCTATAATGAATCCATGCACATAAAAATGTGTAAATTCATTACAGGAGGTCGATAATCAACCATAATTATCGAACCTCCTATATGAATAGTCACACGTATTGTGTGCCAACTTCATTATAGGATAAATTTATATGAATGGCTCACCTTCCGTGAGGGTGGCTCTATTCATCTGTGAGAGTGGCTCTGAATCCCCGTGCAGATGGTTCTATGTCACCGGAATATACAACGGATTATGAAATAACCCGCCACGAATTAGAAGAAGCCGATGAACTGTGTCATGGTAATTGGATAGAAATCCAGCATCTAAGAGAATACATTGACCGTTTACAGGCACTTCTTATAGAGCATGGGATAACTATTCCAGATGAATACTAATTAAATGACTGCACTCTGCTCAGGAAAGATATGCACTATTTTTCCGGAAAAGGGTGCTCTGAATTTCTGGAAAGCATGCACTATTGCATTGGAATACTCAAGTAGATTTCAAATGGGATCATTACATAATCCGAAATATGGGTAGTGACAGAGGGTTAATAAGAGAAATAAACTGTTCGATGGTAAAAATGCATAAAAGTGGTAGGTGAAGTTTATGCAGTTGTGATAAAATGACGGGAAATATAAAAAAACTATTGTTTTATTGAGGATCAAGTGCTATATTAAGCTTAAAGGTTAATCGCTTAACTAAAAGGAGGGGATACAGGAAGTTGGAGATGAAAAGAGTAACGATTAATGATATTGCAAAAGCATGTCATACATCAAAGGCAACCGTATCTTACGTCATTAACGAACGATACAACAAAGTATCAAAAGAGATGGTAGAGAAGGTACAGAAAGCAATTAAAGATCTTGGATATGTTCCTAGTTTAAGTGCCAAGTCTCTGGCAGGAAGAGGATCTAATCTAATCGGGGTGATTATTCCGCAGATGGATGTGAGTGAGAAACTGATTTTTGATAATCCGTTTTACAGTGAGTTCTTGTCAGGAATTGAGTACTATCTCCGCAAGAAAGGGTACGGAGTTGTTCTAAGTGTTGTAACAAGAAATAATCGCTTTGAGGAACTTATGAAAAAATGGAATCTTGATGGGGCTGTTATTTTCGGAATTGACAATGATAAGATGCTAAAGCGTCTGGGGGGACATGAGTTCCCGATGCTTTTGATTGATTCTTATGTGACAGATTCTGATTATTACAGAATGAATCTAAGAGATGAGGAAGCTTGTTATGAGGCGGCAAAATATCTGCTTAGAGAAGAAGGTAAGATAGCATTGGTTACTGGTCAGGTCGGTCAAAGTAGATTGCTTGAACAGCGGGTTGCCGGATATAAAAGCGCATTGAAAGAAGCAGGTATCCAAGTAAATGAAGACTTAATATTTCAAGGCGATATTACTTATGAATATGGCAGGGCAGCAGCGGAAGAAATTATGAAATATCCGGAAGTAACGAAAGTACTTGTGACAGCAGATGTTCTTGCGAGAGGTGTGATTAATTATTTCCAGAGTATGGGGAAAAATGTACCGGAAGATTATGAAGTGATGGGATTTGACAACACATATCAATCAAGAAATATATACCCGAGACTGACTACTGTAGGACAAAATATATCTGAGCGGGGAGAATTAGCAGGAAAGTTGATTTTGAAAATTATCGGACAAAAAGAAATCCCCAAAGAAACTTATTCAGATTTTCAAATTATCGAAGGTGATACAACAAAATAAAACTGTATTGGACAGGAGGTCTTTGGCGGTTAAAATAGAAGACAAAATCCTGTACAGTACAGATTTAGACAATTCATATTTTTTTACTGATTAGTTAACCGATTAACCAAAGGAGGGACTTATGTACAAATCGAAAAAGAAGATTATTTTTACATTTTTATTTCCAAGTCTGCTTGGGCTGTTTGTATTTAAAATCGGCGCGATGATATATTCTTTATATATCAGTTTTACAGACTGGAATTTATTCGGAGCTCCGGAATTTGTAGGATTAAAAAATTATATCAACATTTTTCAGGATGCTCGTTTTTATGAAGCATTGAAAAACACGTTATTGTTTATTATTGGATACCTTCCAATTGTTGTTGTACTTTCACTGGGAGTTGCACTTTTGCTGAATTCAAAAGTGAAAGGTGTCAATGGGTTCCGGGGATTGTTCTTCCTTCCAGTTATCACATCATGGGTTGCAGTGTCCATGATCTGGAAAGGATTGTTGAATCCAGAGTTCGGTGTGATTAATTCTGTGATTGAAGCACTCGGAGGTACAGGCCCTTCATGGCTGCAGAATCCGATGTTTGTAATCCCGGCAGTCATCATGGTCAGTGTTTGGAAAGATACCGGATTTCTTTCAATTATCTTTCTTGGTGGATTACAGGGGATTTCAACAGAATATTATGAAGCGGCAAGAATTGATGGGGCAAATAAATGGCGTCAGTTCAGAAGCATTACACTTCCGTTGCTATCACCGACAACATTTTATGCATTGATTATTACAATCATCAACTCTTTCCAGGTATTTGACCAGATTTGGATCATGACAGCAGGGGAGCCTACAGCAGACCTGGTTCCAGTGATGGTAACAGAGATTTATAAAAACAGTTTTCAATATCAGAAAATGGGATATGCAACAGCGTTGTCATGGATTCTGTTTGGAATCATCATTCTGGTAACAATTTTCCAGAATGTGATGCAGAAAAAATGGGTTCATTACGAGTAGGAAAGGAGGTAAAAAGATGGAAAAGACAGGAAAGAAAAAAGCACTTGTGTATTTGTTATTGATACTCGGAGCAGCAGTGATGATTGTTCCGTTTGGCTGGATGTTGATTGTGGCATTTACAAATCCGGATATTACATATCAAATGACATTTCAAAATGTTGTGAACTCATTATCACTGGACAGTTTTAAGACATTATTCTCGGAATATAATGTGCTTCGATACGCAGCGAATAGTATTATCGTATCAGTGATTTCTACAGTGGGTCAGGTTCTGATCTGTGCAATGTCCGGTTTTGTGTTTGCAAGAATTGATTTCAAACATAAGGAAAAGATTTTTATTCTTTACCTTGCGACAATGATGATTCCGGTGCAGGCAACTGTAATTCCGCAGTATATCCTGGTTAATAAAATGGGATTGATCAATACTTATGTAGGTTTATTTCTTCCAGGATTGTTTAATGCATTTGGAACATTTCTTATGAGACAGTATTTTATGGGAGTACCGAAAGCGTTGGAAGAAGCAGCGTGTCTTGATGGGGCCGGTTATGTAAGGATTTTTTTCCAGGTAATGCTTCCGCTTGCAAAGACAGGACTGGCAGTTCTTGCAGTTACAAGTTTCATGGGGGCATGGAATGATTTCCTTTGGCCGTTGCTTGTTGCATCAGATGATATGCATACGACATTGCCATTGTTCCTTTCACAGTTGCAGGGGCGTTGGTATGTTGATTGGAGTGTATTGATGGGAGCGACTTTAATCAGTGTGATTCCGATTTTGATTGTATATTTATTTGCACAGAGATATTTCATTGAAGGTGTACAAAATACAGGTATCAAATAAAAAATAGACGATAAAAGAAATGGAGAAAACAGTATGAAAAAGAAAATTTTATCAGTAGTTCTTGGTGTAACAATGGTAGCAGGTCTTGTATCCGGTTGTGGTGGAAGTGAAGGGGAAACAAAAGACGGTAAGACGCTCATAAAGTATGCAACTTATTCAGCAGGACCGGACCATTTGGAAGATATGGATGCGATGATTGCAGAATTTGAAAAACAGAATCCGGACATTCAGGTGGAAGTGGAAGTGATCGGATATGATGATTATTTTACAAAACTGCAAACACAGGCTTCTTCCAAGACATTGCCGGATGTATTTGAGATGAACTATGAGAATTTTAATACATATGCATCAAATGGAGTATTACTTGATCTGACAGAACTTGCTGAAGAGGATGAGGCATTTTCACCAGAGCTTTTAACAGGAAACACTTATGAATATTTCCAGAAAGACGGGAAGCTTTATGGTCTGACAGAAAAAGTATCCGATGTTGTTCTTTATTACAACAAAGAGTTGTTTGATGCAGCAGGACTGGAATATCCGCAGGCAGACTGGACTTGGGATGATCTTCTGACTACTTCACAGGCACTGACAAAAGACGGTGTATACGGATTCTATGCACCGATCACATACAATGAGCTGTACAAGGTTGTTGCACAGAACGGTGGAGCTCTGTTTGATGAAGATGGAACACCGACAATTGATTCAAAAGAAAATATTGAAGCAGCACAGTGGATGCTCGATAAGATGCTGGTACACCACATTCAGCCGACACCGGAGGAAATGAGCGGAAAATCTCCGGAAGACATGTTCAAAAACAGTGAAATTGCAATGGAAGTAACAGGAAGCTGGATGGTATCTACATTTGCTGATGCACCATTTGAATGGGATGTTGCACTTGAACCTGGAATGACAGATCAGGTACATCATGTATTTGCAGACGGTATTGTAGCAAGCGCAAATACAAAGAACAAAGAAGCTGCATGGAAACTTATTAGTTTCCTTTCTACAGATTCAACAGCAGCAGAAATCCGTCTGGATTCCAGTTGGGATCTTCCGGCAACAAATGATGAAAGTGTACAGGAAAAATACACTTCTCAGGAAAAACCGGAAAACCGCGAGGTAATCTTTGAAGCTATGAACACAGGAATTATGCCTCTGGTTGTTGATCATTATGCAGAGGTACAGAATGCGATCAATGAGGAATTGAACCGTGCAGTAATCGGTGAGCAGTCCGCAGAGGAAGCAATGAAAGCAGCGCAGGAAAAAGTGACAAATATTTTGAAATAAGGGAAATAGAACAAATGCCGCAGGACAGATATAGAAGATGACTTGCGGCATTTTCTAAAAGACAGGTGGTAACAAACATGCAGATAGGAAAATATACAGGAATCGGCTTAATCGGAAATGAAAACATTGCTGCGATCTATGCAGTGAATAATGGAATTGTAGATATCAATGGTACAGGAATCTATCATTTGTTTTACAAAGATTATTCACATGATCTGATTCAGTCGGCAGTGACAATGATTAAAGCGGGGGATACAATTTGTTATGGAAATAAAGTGTGGAGAGAAGAAACACATCCTCACCATATTCGCCCGGAAAAAACATATGTAGAAGACCATTACAGATATTGTGATGAGTTTTCTCTGGAACATCTTGGATTGTATAGAACGGAAAAAGTGTATGCCTATGGAGAGCACAGACTGGTATTTGAGACAGAGATAGAAAACAGAAGCGGACAGCAGCAGGAAATTAGTGTTTACGGGTATACAGCCGTACGTAATACAAGACCTATTGCCGTTGAAAAGCAAGGTACAGATTCTGTCTGTGTACATACCGGAAATGTGTATATCGGAATGCATACTTCTGTCAATGGAGAAACTTACTTGGTAGATGATTCTCCTACAGATTTTGCTTATCAGACATTTTTGGATATTATGGAAGGCAGACAAAATACAGAAACAAGAGAGACTGATTCCAGACTTGGTTATGCCAAAGGTGGAAACGTGATGCTGGAACCGGGAGAGACAAAGAAAATCTGCTGGACTCTGATTTTTGCGGATAGTAAAGAAGAACTGTCCGAGGAACTTCACCGTGCAGAAGGGGTCGATTTAAGAGCCGAGGCTGACAACTACTGGAAGAACTGGATAGAGGAAGGTTGTGTGCCGGAATCAGATCAGTTTGCTGATATGGCGCTTACCAATCTTGTGGCAATCAAAGCTGTATGCGTAGGCGGATATGTTCCGGCAGATCTGACTGGACATTATTTCTGTAACCAGATGCCTTGCTATTATGCGAGAGATTCCATTATGGTTGCAAGAGCATTTCTGGCGGCAGGGCATCAGAGAGAGTGCAAAGATATTATTACCTATCTGATTGGCAGAAAACGAAAGGAAAATGGAGAGTTTTTCCAGAGATATGACGGAAACGGTGAACCGAATGAGGGAGCTAACAACAATGTCTTCCATCAGATTGATTCCATCGGATATTTCGGACGAATCGTCTGGGAATATATGGAGAAGACAGGAGAACTTCTGGCGGAAGAGAAATTGTTAGAGGAATTGACAGATGTGATTGCTCATGCAGAGCAGAAGTTTGGCATGGTAGGACCGGAAGGCGGAGTAAACGAAGGCGTCTTCGGCGGCGCATTTATTACATCCTCCAATATGTTTATCTATGGCGGTATCCGTGCAATCGGAAAGATATTCTGTCAGCTGAAAAATGCAGAGTATGAGAAGAAATGCGAAGTAATCTGTGAACAGCTTTACAAAGGAATTCAGACAACATATAATGAAAAACTAAGACGATATGATTATGGGTATGTAACCTATCATGATCATACTGTACGTAAATACGATACACCTCAGTATTTCGGACCGCTTTACGGATATCCGGATGATGAAGATATGAAGAAGACACATCAGTATTTTCTGAAGTATGCTTCATTTTTTGAAGATGGCATCGGATATTCAGAGCAGGAGTATCATCATGGTCCGTGGCTGTTCAATACGCTTGCCTGTGCAGAATACTGCAAACGAAGTGGGGAGCAGGCGGAGTACGAGAAAAAGATGAAATGGGCAGAGGCTCACAGCAATGCATATGGATTGTTTCCGGAGGCTGTGGATGCAGATAATGAATGTATCTGTGTGATTAATCCACTGAGTTGGGCTTGTGCAGAATTTGCAGCAGCATATTTTAGCGAAGGGAGATTTGTCAATGAAAAATAGAGAACGCATCATAAAAATGCTCTATATGCTGAAAGATTGTATTGGGAATAAAACGGAGGGACTTTTGCCTCAGTTAGAGGAATTGCTTACAACAGTAGATTTGAAGTATCAGGAAATCTGTCTGCTCTTGTTCCTCATTGGAGAATATACAAGAATCAGTGGCGATATGAAGCTCTATGTGAATGAAGGTGAGCAGATTGCTGCGCTTCAGGATCAGATTAGAACAGAAAGTGACAAGCCGCATTGCCGAATCTTTGATGAGACAGAGGGTGAGTATGGCGATAACTACGGAATGGCTTATGGCGCTCTTTATAACAGCAATCTGTTTGCAAAAAGAGAAGAGATTGCAGAGGCGATTCATCAAATGAAGAATTACGCTTATGACCATTATACTTGTGCAGGAAAACTTGTGGATGAGAAACACGGAGACTATGCAACTGCACAGCTTCTCTGGATCTGTGTGCCGTTTGGATTGTTTACACCGGAAGACCTTGTTCTTGTGGCGGCTCTTGAAGAGATTGAAAAGACAGAGAAGCAGGAAGACCTTGCAATGCTGGGATGGTATTTTGCGGAGAAAGCGGACTACAGAAAGTCCAGAAGCTATCTTGCAAGACTGGATGATAAAGATGCATTTGTATGCGTGGTAAAAGCAATTATTGAAGAGAAACTGAAACTGGCAGGAATGTTGAGTGAAGATCCGATTCTCCATATTCCGCTGGGCAATTTTAACAGGTATGAGCATCAGAATTACGAGAGAGAACCATGGTTTCCGAAAGCTGGAGAAGAAGTCTTTTTGAATGCGGCAGCATGGCCGGTACAATTGGCAGATACACCGGAAGTTTATTGGAAGACAGAATCCGGTAAGTCAGGAAAATGTGTTGGAACGTTCCAGCCGGAATATGAGAACTATCGTTTTACACTGGGGGCTTTTGAAGGGGGAGAGGCTGTTACTTATTGGTTCCGGACAGGAGAGTATCAGTCTGCTGAATATACCTTTACAGTGCTTACCAAGGAAACAGTTGTAGAAGCCGGAGTTTGTAAGATGGGAGAAGCAGGCGATTGCAAGAAGTTGCTTCTCCGTACAGACAAGAAAGCGTTGTATATCTGGGAAGCCTTTTGTGAAAATGGGCAGCAGGCATATTCCATTCGGGCAGCAAAACCGGAAGAAGTGGAAGCGGATACTATTATCTGGAAGTCCTTTGCAGAAAGAACTGAATTTGAAGGATGGGGGGAAGTCGTACAGCTTCAGGAAATTAGTTTTTGGAAGAGTGGAGATCAGATGTTCTCTATCAATGTGAAAGCAGATGCAGAAGAAAATGAAAAGTTTTACGGTTTTGGAGAACGTTATAATCAGATTAACCAGAGAGATAACATTGTAGATGTCTATGTATATAACCAGTACAAAGATCAGGGAATAAGAACTTATTTCCCAATGCCATACTTCTTAAGTTCTAAGGGATATGGAATCTGGATAGCGACAGATGGGTATGCAGAATTCGACATGTGTGCTACAGAAAAAGACTACTGGGCAGCAACAGTTCAGGTAGAGGAGTTGAAGTGGTATTGCTTTAGTGGTACACCAAAGGAAATGATCGGCCAGTTCACATCTATTGCAGGCAAGCCGGTTATGATGCCGGAGTGGGCTTTTGGACCATGGATGTCCAGCAATAACTGGGACAGTGAGGAAGAGGTACGTAAGCAGGTTGAACTGACAAAGAAATATGATATCCCGTCTACGGTTCTTGTAATCGAGGCATGGAGTGATGAAGCTACTTACTATATTTTCAACGATGCAATGTATCAGGAGAACAGTGGAAAAGATGGATTCTCTTATGATGATTTCCAGTTCCCTGAATGGGGAAAATGGCCGGATCCGAAAGGGATGGTTGAGTACCTTCACGAGAACGGATTAAAATGTATTCTCTGGCAGATACCGATTGTGAAATATATCAATTCCCTTCATCATTTGCAAAAAGACAGAGATGAAAGTTATGCACTGGAACATGGATTCTGTGCAAAGAAGGAAGATGGTTCAGCTTATCGTATGCCGGAGGGCTGGTTTACAGGAAGTCTTCTCGTAGATTATACAGACAGAGATGCTGTAGACTGGTATTTTGATAAAAGAAAATATCTTGTAGATGAAGTGAAGATTGATGGATTTAAAACAGATGGCGGTGAGTTTGTATTTGGAGAAGATGTTAAATTCTCAGATGGACGAAGCGGACGAGAGATGAGAAATGCATACCCGAATCTGTATATCGGAGAGCATTACCGTTATATTCATGAGAGACGAGATGGAATCGTATTCAGCCGCGCGGGTTATACCGGAGCAGCAGCGATGCCGGCGCACTGGGCAGGGGATGAGCGTTCTACATTTTCTGCATTTAAGAGAAATCTGTGTGCGGGGCTGAATGCCGGAATTTCAGGAGTTCCATTCTGGGGATGGGATCTGGCAGGATTCAGCGGAGAGATACCGACTGCAGAGCTGTATGCACGTTCTACGGCGATGGCAGCATTTTGCCCGATCATGCAGTACCATGCAGAGAGTAAAGCAGAGTTTAATCAGGACAGAACACCATGGAATATTGCAGAAAGGCGTAATGCACCGTGGGTAATCGATGTGTACCGGTATTATGCAAAGCTGCGTATGGCGATGCTTCCGTATATTGTGAGTGAAGCAGAGAAATGTGTGGCAACAGGAGTGCCTATGATGCGTGCGCTGTGGGTAGAATTCCCGCAGGATGAGAAGGCAGGCGTTATCTATGATCAGTATATGTTTGGCGATGACTTGATGGTGGCACCGGTTGTAGAAGAAGGTAAGACAGAACGAAGTGTTTATGTTCCGGAAGGAAATTGGAAAAACATTTTCACAGGAGAGTGTTTCACCGGAGGAAAAACTTATCAGATGTCAGCAGAAGTTCAAGAAATTGTTGTACTGCAAAGAGAAGAATCTGTGTGGGAATTTTCAATAGAAAGACAAAAAGTATGATACCCAAAACGATACATTATATTTGGTTAGGGACGAATGAGCCAGATGAACGCGTTAAGAGATGTATGCAATCATGGCAGATATTAAAAGAGAATGGTTGGACAATTAAAAAATGGGATGATAGCTGTCTTCAGTTGTTTGAACTGCCCAAAGTTGTGCTTGCTGCATTGGAACATAAAAAATATGCTTTTGCATCTGATTGGTTACGTCTTAGAATTTTGTATTCAGAAGGTGGATTATATTTTGATACGGATGTTGAAGTGTTCAAAGGTTTTGATGATCTTCTAAAAGACAATGCATAAATGTTTCTGGGTATATTTTTCAGTCCTCATTGGGAACAGCTGTTATAGGAGCTGAGGCGAAGAATCAGGTAATTGGTGATTTGTTAAAACAATATGAAACGGCAGAATATGGATACGATCCGGGGAAAAATGAATTTCGAATCAGATTTGAATTCATGTCGGACATGTATATGGCTAATAATAATGACATGTTTACCGCTTATTTTTTGAAATATATTCGTGGCTTCAAATTGAATGGAAAAGAATGTAAGTGCGGAGACGCAAAAGAAATTCATATTTACCCGGAAGAATATTTTGAGGGATATTCTTTATGTGCTAATCATAATTATGCGATACATCATTGCCTGGGAAGCTGGTTTGAAGATAGTGAAGAAAAATGCGAGATGAGTAAATTATATGCATGTCTTAGAAAGAGTTACTTTGTGAGATGGTTAGAGGACAAATGCATGAGAAAAGGAATGATTAAATATCTTCCATTTCAGCATTACTTAGTTAAGAAGTAAGAGAAATAACACGATAGAAAGGCAGGAACAATCGATGGAATGGTGGAAAAAAGCGGTTGTATATCAGATTTATCCTATGAGTTTTAAGGATAGCAATAATGATGGAATGGGTGACCTTGGTGGAATTTTGGAAAAGGTTGATTACCTGAAAGAACTGGGTGTAGATATTATTTGGATGACACCAATATATGAGTCTCCGATGGATGACAATGGATATGATATCAGCAATTATTATAAGATCAATCCTTTGTTCGGAACGATGGAGCAGTTTGACGAGCTTTTGGATGCGCTGCACCAGAGAGGGATTCGTCTGATCATGGACCTTGTTGTTAATCATACAAGTGATGAGCATGAATGGTTCCGTGAGGCAAGAAAAGATAAAAATAGCAAATATCATGACTTTTATATATGGAAAGACAAACCGATTACAGATCAGCAGTCATTTTTCAGTGGTTCTGTATGGGAATATAATGAGGCAACAGATGAATACTATTATCATCTGTTCAGCCGCAGACAGCCGGATCTGAACTGGGACAACCCGGAAGTAAGAAAAGAAGTATACAAATTGATCAACTGGTGGCTGGACAAAGGAATCGACGGTTTCCGTATGGATGTAATAGACCTGATTGGTAAGATTCCGGAAGAGAGTATTATGTTCGGGGAAAAGAGTCATCAGTATCTGCAGGAAATGTATCGGGAATGTTTTGAAGGAAGAGAAGTATTTACCGTAGGTGAAACATCTTTTGCTACACCGGAAAGCGCACCATTATATTCAGATCCGGAAAGAAAAGAGCTGACTATGGTATTTGGTTTTGAGCATCTTGGACTGGAAGAAGTTAAAGGAAATGGAAAATGGGATCTGAAAGCACTGGATGTCAATGAATTGAAGCAGGTATTTAACATTTGGCAACATGCATTACATGAAAAAGGCTGGGACAGTCTGTTCTGGTCCAATCACGATCAGCCGCGTATCGTATCCCGTATGGGAAATGATACAACGTATCGAAAAGAAAGTGCGAAGATGTTGGCAACAATTCTGCATGGAATGCAGGGAACTCCGTACATTTATCAGGGTGAAGAAATCGGTATGACCAATGTGAAGTTCCCATTGGAAGATTACAAAGATGTGGAAACAATCAATATGGTGAAAGAAAAGCAGGAAGCCGGATGGTCTATGGAGAAGATCATGAAGGGAATCTACGCAAAGGGACGTGATAATGCCCGTACACCGATTCAGTGGTCAGATGAGGCATTCGGTGGATTTTCAGAGCATGAACCATGGATTAAGATGAATCCGAATTATCCGCAGATTAATGTGAAGGAAGCTCTGGCAGATGAAGACTCTGTATTTTATTATTATCAGAAACTGATTCGTCTGAGAAAAGAACTTGATATTATCAGTACAGGTGATTTCCGGTTGCTGTTTGAGGAAGACCGCAGATTTTTCGCTTATACACGGGAAACAGATGGAGAATGTTTGACAGTTATTGCCAATTTTACCGATCAGGAGACAGAGCTGCAGCTTGATGGCATTGTTTCAGTGAAAAATGGAACTGTAGTTATATCTAATTATGGAAGAGAAACATTGGATCAGACAATGATTTTGAAGCCATATGAAAGTTTTATGTTTTTAGAGGAAAAGAAATAAAAAACAGTCTTTGAAATAATTTTAAATCACATTATGTAGTAATCAGAAGTAAAAAGTCGTTTTTGGGTATGGTCTCAGGGCGACTTTTTCTTTATTTTATCTGGATTTCATATATATTTTTATCAATTTGAAGCATGATATTTGAAAAAGATAATTCTATTACCAGTTAGAATATCGTTGGTGTATTAAGTGAAATAAGAAAATTCGAATGTTAAATGACGGAAAAAGTGAGGAGAAACTATATGGAACATATCAGGCAGAAATCTCTATGGAGAGAGACAACTGAAATTACAAAACGAGCGCCGTTAGACGGAAATATAAAAACAGATGTTGCAATTGTCGGCGGTGGTCTGGCAGGGATACTGACGGCACATTTTCTGGAGCAGGCGGGCAGAAAATGTATCGTACTGGAAGCAGAGAGGATAGGAAGCGGACAGACAGGAAATACGACGGCAAAGGTGACGTCACAGCATGGATTGATTTACAATAAGCTGATACAGTCTGTTGGGAAGGAGAAAGCAAAACAATATGCAGACGCCAATCAGGAAGCGATTGAACGATATCGGATATTGATTCAGAAATATGGGATTGATTGTGACTGGCAGGAGCGGGCGGCGTATTTGTATACAACGCAGGATGACAGAGGTTTGAGAGGGGAATGCAGGGCAGCGTTGGAGTTGGGACTTCCGGCGGTGTTAATGGAACGGACAGAATTGCCATTTGCTGTGACAGCGGCGCTTCGATTTGACGGACAGGCAAGTTTTCATCCCTTGAAATTCTTACAGAGGATAGCAGAGCCGTTGAGCATATATGAAGAAACGAAAGTGCTGCGGGCAGAGCCGCATTTGCTTGTGACGAATCGGGGAAATGTAGAGGCAGAGCAGATTGTATTTGCAGGGCATTATCCGTTTCAGCTGCGGCCGGGATATTATTTCCTGCGGATGCATCAGGAACGGAGTTATGTGCTGGGCTTGAAAAATGTATTGCCGATTGCAGGAATGTATCTGGGTGTGGATGGTGATGCATTGTTTTTTCGTCAGTTGGGAAATGCAAGCGCCTGGGGACATTCTGCAACACAGAATTACAGTGGGCAGATATCGTCTGATAATATATTGTTACTCGGAGGCGGAGAGCATCGTACCGGAGACGGGGAACAGGGAAATCCTTATGAATATCTGTATCGTAAGGCAGAACAATATTTCCCGCATGCGAAGATTGCATATCAGTGGTCGGCGCAGGACTGCATGCCGTTGGATGGGATTCCCTATATCGGGCAGTTCGGGAAAAAGACAGACGATTGGTTTGTGGCGACCGGATTTCAGAAATGGGGTATGACTACATCTATGGTTGCAGCGATGATTTTGACGGACTTATTGTGCGGGAGAAAGAGCGCATATGCGGATGTATTTTCTCCGCAGAGAGGAAATGTACTCGCGTCTGCGAAAACATTTCTAGTGGAAGGAAAATATGCGGTTGTTAATCTGTCAAAAGAGAAGTTTACATTTCCGAAGGAGACGTTGGAGGATATCCGACCAGGGACAGGCGGCGTGGTAGAATATGAAGGAAAAAAGGCAGGGGTGTATAAATCGGAAGAAGGGGAGCTTTACGTGGTATCTGTAAAATGTCCCCATCTGGGATGTCAGCTGACATGGAATCAGGCGGAGAAGAGCTGGGACTGTCCGTGCCATGGCTCAAGATACGACTATAGAGGGAGACTTCTGGACGGCCCGGCGCAGACGGCTTCTGTAGCATGTAAAGTACGGAAGAACAAAATAGAATGCTGATTCTGTCAGTTACAGAATTGATGGTGGTGCAGAAAAAAGTAAAATGAAGTAGTATTTGAATGGGAAAAGGATATATCAATATATAGAAAAGCAAATAAAAAGCACAGAAATTTATCGCTGTTTTTACGATAATTCTTCTGTGCTTTTGAAGTTGCTGATGTTTGAAGTTTAAAGAGCGGCAAGTGTTCTGGTGAGCGATAATATTGTTATATAGAAAATTTCTTGAGAACTCTTTTAATAAAGTATACCGCTGGAATCATTACAATCAGTTCTGTAATCGGAAGCGTCATCCAGATGCCGTTGATTCCGAACAGGTATGATAATAGAAACGCCATTGGAATTACTAGTACAAATCCACGGAAGATGGAGAGTAAAAATGCTTCCTTCGGATGGTCTGTGGAGCTTAAAAACGTTGCCGTAATGATATTGATTCCTACAAGATTCCGAAAGATGTGGAAACAGTCATTAAACCAATGATCGACAAAGGGTTTGATGCAGCTGGCAGCCGTTTTGCAATAGTTGGCGATCTGCTGATGGGAGATGCTGATGTTATAAAGGTCTTTGAGTGCTTGAGATGTTTTCCTTAAGGATAACCCAAGATTGATATGCAGAGTCAGGCAAAGAGACATGACATGAGCGTTGTGTTTGGAAAATTTCAGGGAAGAAGCATTCTTTGGCAGGGAGTTTAAATCCATGGCAAAGAAATCTACAGTGAATTCACGGTAGATGTAATGCAGTTTATATTTGGTTTTTCCGTGTTCTTCTTTCAGATCTTTGCGCTCTACTTTTGCAAGGTTGTGGAGATAGTAAGGGCACTTGGGGTTTACACATTTGTGCTTGCGGAAGAATTTCCGGTCTTTTTTGGGAACTAAAGTATGTCCGCAGTGAGGGCACAAAAAGCGCATAGGGGTAGTTGTGGAATCACCGGTAGAAAAGGTCTGACCACAGACTTTACATTGATACTGCCCATTACTGCCATTATTGTCGTAGATGAAATGATGAGGCGCACCACACAGAGGACATACAGTATCTTCCGGAATACATTTTCCATTTCGGCGTTGTACTGGTTTCAAAGGCTTGTGATACTTCCATTGATAGTATTCAAGGAGAAACTGCCAATCTTGTTTGATAAAAGTTTTGATAACAGGAAGTTCATCCACTTTGAATTTTTGATATTTGGGAGAATGGGAATCATCGAAAGCCCACTGTTTAAGGGGGATATATCTGCAGATAAAATTTAAAAGCCAGCAGATTTGTTGATGTTGGTATTGAATAAAAGAAAGTAAGTATTGTATAATGTCCATGAGCATTGTCTCATTGGTTTAGTTGATGTTTGGTCGCGGATATTATACCAGAAAAGGGAGGTCTGCTCTTTTTATTTGCAACTTCCCATAAAATCAAGGTTTTTAAATAATTTAAACAATAAAAAACAGGTAGTTTTTGACACTACCACCATTCAAGAGGAGGAATATGTATGAAATGCCCACATTGTGGAATGGAAATGGTAGAAGGAAAATTATGCAGCAATTCTGCTTTGTGGTGGAAGCAAGGGGCAGGATACAATGTTTACATAAATGATGAGGGGTTTTGGACTGGAATAACAAATGGTTATAGAATTGCGGGATTTCATTGCAGGAATTGTAAAAAAATAATAATAGACATAGGCAACAATACAAGCAAATAAAAAAGAAGAAGTTGACAGAGGAGTGGTTATTGATGAAAAAAGGAAAGCAGGTTTTTTGCATAGTACTTTTATTATCTTTGTTTATGTTAGCACAGTATATTTACCGTTTGGGCATTAGTGATAAAATTAAAAGTGAAAAAGATGTAATTGCTTCTGATGCGGGAGGAACTGATATTATAATGACGAATAAACGATATATCAAGGAGCTGATGAAAAGAAAGCCCTGGAAAAATAACTGAGAACCCTTTATCTGACGGCATTTGAAGTTATAAAAATAGACTGCTGCAATTCGAAACAGGACACAGGTCTATGGGGAACTGAGCATTATGTATGAGGGATGCTTACCAGAATAATAAAAAATTCAGAAAGACGGGCAAGATGGATATACTCCCTTCTAGGTAGACAAGTAAAATAATAAAAACTTGTCACTTAGGAGGGAGCATATTTTATGTATAAAAGGAAAATATTTGCTGAGGATAAGATATATGCTGTAAGTAAGGAATCAAAAAAGATTACCCGATTGCAGTGCGAATCACAAGATATGAAAGATGATCTTGAATTGTTAAAAAAGCAATTGGTAGTCTAGGAAATTCGCTGTGTAGTTTTGTTCCATCCAAACTACGGTACTCCCAAAATGACTGTAGAATTGTGGAATCTGTGGGGGCCGAAAAACAGTTGGAAATTGTATGAGTCCAATGGGGATTTAAGCTCATTGTGTGAAACCATATATCTAGACGACTATAGATTTTGATTTTACTGAGAAACTCAAAAATTTCCTCAATGAGGAATTCAAGTCCACCATCCAGGTGTGGTTTGGTGTTTAGATATCATATTTATAAGTATTTGTTACAAAAAAAAGTAATATAGTTTGAAAAATACAAAAAATCAACCTATTTCATGCGAATTATAATCATATATTGATAGTAGTATGAGATTTTGATAGAATATGTACATAAATAAGAGGGAATTCCTAAAATAATTATTAAAAAAGGAGAAAAGGATATGAAAAAGAAAAAAATTATATATTTATGTTTGTCAAGTTTGCTTACAATAGGACTTATAACTGGTTGTGGAAGTGGTACATCTGACAAAAGTGAAGATGCAAATACACAGACAGAAGCAAATGGTGGAGAGTCAGGAGATAAGATAACTCTTCGTATGGCATGGTGGGGATCTCAAACAAGGCATGATGCGACGAATAAAGTAATTGAGATGTATGAAGAGGCGAATCCAAACGTGGATATAGAAGCTGAGTTTTATGATTTTGACAGCTACTTTACGAAGCTGGATACACTAGTGGCAGCCAACGATACATGGGACATTTTCCAGATGGGAGGAAATTTCCCCAAATATGAAAACAGTATTGAGACATTGGGTGGTTACATAGAGGATGGAGTAATTGATGTTAGTGATACGACAGATGCCTTCTTAAAGACAACACAAAATAATAATGGTGATCAAATGGGAATTTCTGTTGGTACCAATACATATGGAATCGCTTATGACCCGGCAATGTTTGAGGAGGCAGGTGTAGAGGAACCAACAGATAACTGGACATGGGATGAATGGAAAGAAGTTTGTTTGAAGATTTCAGAAAAACTTGGTGTATATGGAAGTTCTAAGATGGATAACTTTATTGCAGGTGTGACACAAAGAGTATCTCAGGCAGAAAAAGATGCAAACTTTTTTAATATGGAAGGAACCGGACTGGCTTGGGATGATCCGGAGCCACTTGCAGATTACTTTGCTATGATTCAGGAACTGACAGAGGCTGGAGCTTATCCGGATGCTGGTGCAATTAAGGAAATCAAAGACATTGAAAATGATTATCTTGTAACAGGTGATGCAGCAATGACATGGGTTGCATCCAACCAAATTAATTCTATTGTAAATGCTTCAGGAAGAGAAATTAAAGTTGCTCCAGTTCCAAGAATTGAAAAAGATGGAGCTTACGGAATGATTGTTCAATCATCACAAATGCTTTGTGTATCCAAGACTTCGAAACACAAGGAAGAAGCAGCGAAATTTATCAATTACTTTGTGAATGATATTGAAGCGAATAAGGTACTGAATGGAGAACGTGGCGTTCCGATTATGACAGAGGTTAGAGAAACGGTAAAAGCTCAAGCGGATGATGCAAGTAAGTCAATATATGACTTTGTTGATAAAATTGGTAATTTCCCAGTAGAAAACAGTAATGTAATCAGTCCGGAGCCGAAAACAGAAATTGAAGATTATGACAAATTGCTTATTGAAAAAGTTCAGTATGGTGAGATGACTCCAGAGGAAGCAGCAAAAGATTTGCTTGAATTTGCAAAAGGAAAATTCTAACATAGCTATTGTTTCTGTAGTAGCATAATATCGTGATAAATTAGGATGTATGAGGGGCAGAAATATTTGGAAAGACAGATATTTTTGCCCGTTTTTATCTGAAAAGACGATTGGTGAAGGTGGATTATAATTATGAAAAAACAACGTGATTTTAAGAAAATTTTATATAGTAATAATGTAGCCGGGTATGTCTTTTCGTTGCCATTCATAGTAGGGTTTCTCGGCTTTACATTGATACCAATTTTGGTATCGATGTATTATTCCTTTACAGATTACAAATTAGGTCAGGAATTATCATTTATAGGATTAAAAAATTATATTGATTTATTTGCAGATGAGCGATTCATGAATTCTATGAAGGTAACAGTTATTTATGTAGTGATTTCTGTACCTGTTAAGCTTGCATTTGCTCTTCTTGTTGCATATTTTCTGACAAAGAAAAGAAAGGGTGTTACACTTTACCGTTCTTTATATTATGTTCCGTCCTTAATTGGAGGAAGTGTTGCGGTGGCACTCGTATGGAAAACAATTTTTTCAAGAAGAGGACTTGCTAATGCAATACTTGCCGGTCTTGGATTTGACAAAATATCATGGCTGGGTAATCCGAAAACTGCAATGGGAATTCTGATTGCTATGGCTGCGTGGCAGTTTGGTTCCTCTATGATTATTTTTGCTGCCGGTTTAAAAGAAATACCGACTACATATTATGAAGCAGCTGATATCGATGGAGCGAATAAGTTTCAGCGGTTTATCAAGATTACATTGCCGTGTCTTTCTCCGATTATTTTGTATAACCTGGTTATGCAGACAATTTCTGCATTTATGTCATTTACACAGGCTTTTGTTATTACACAAGGCGGTCCAAATGATTCTACAAACTTTTATGCATTGTATGTCTACAATCACGCGTTTAAGTGGTCAAATATGGGATATGCGAGTGCAATGTCATGGATTATGTTAATACTAATCAGCGCACTTACTCTGATTATTTTTAAAACATCGAAATTTTGGGTATTTTCAGAATCTGAAAGCTAGGAGGAGAAAGCGTTATGAGAAGAAAACATCGTATAGAAAGTATTATATATCATGTTCTAATCTGCGGTTTCGGAATTATCATGATATATCCGGTATTATGGATGATCAGTGGTGCATTTAAAAATAATACGGAGATTTTAAATGGTGGTTTGAGCCTTATCCCAGAAGTTTGGAGATGGGAAAACTTTATTAAAGGATGGTCTGGATTTGGCGGAATTTCTTTTGGAACATTTTTTAAAAATTCATTGATTGTTGCAGGTGTTTCTACATTTGGAACGGTCATCAGTTCAGCATGTGTAGCTTATGGATTTTCTAGAATCCGGTTTAAAGGAAGTAAAATCTGGTTTACAGCAATGTTATGTACCATGATGCTTCCTGCACAGATTATTTTGGTGCCGCAGTATATTATTTATAATAAGCTTGGATGGGTTGGAACATATTTGCCATTGATTTGAGACTATGAAGAAAAGTCTGTAAATAAGATCTTCTATGATAAGAATGGGCGAT
>ERZ1106969.1030-NODE-1030-length-22494-cov-16.467089_pt1 | contig 22494 bp, 21 predicted proteins | sample MGYA00403685_ERZ1106969 | MGnify/ENA primary metagenome ERZ1106969 (study PRJEB35170, sample SAMEA104062416) | human gut metagenome | biome: human gut; feature: human-associated habitat; material: faeces | place: Denmark | collected 2012-05-18 ... | reverse complement strand
GAGATCAATGTGATCATATCTTTACTTCTTTGTGCAATGCTTGTTATAGCTTTAAGAGCTGGATGGGAGAAACTTCTTGATGCTCTTGGTCTCGAAACAAAAGCATCTCTACAGAAGAAAGCTTTAGAGCAGAAGTTGTCTGATATGGAACAGAAAATTGCTGATTTTGAGCAGTCTCAGCATGATTATCATAATCAGTCCATTAGTATTAGAGATAAACTCGAAGATAATCAGAAAGTCTTGCAGGATGGCATTAATGAACTGAAGACTCTTCTTATTGATAAAGAAATTGATGATATGAGATGGGAAATGTTGGATTTTGCAAACGCCGTTATGAATAAGCGTAGATATAATAAAGAACAATATGATCATGTTATTGATACATATGTAAAATATGAAAAAATTCTGGAAGAAAACGGGATGGAAAATGGTCGTGTGACTTCTTCTATGGAGTTCATTCAGGATAGATACAAAGAACTTATGGCAGTTGGATTTAAACATGATTTACTTGAAAAATAAAATTTTATGGGTAGTCAGGCATTATGCTTGGCTACCCATTTTTTTACTTTTTAAATAGAGTTTTTACTTTAATTCAAGCTGTTCAGAAGTTTCTGAGATATCTTTTTGATTATCAGCTCCATAAGGTATCTCCTCATTCAAGTTTTCATCTGTTTGAAAATCTTTATTATTAATACGTTCAAATAATTCTGTAATTTCCAATATCACTTCTTGTCTAATTAATTTAACATCAGCATATTTATCTATAGCCCAATGATCTTTTTTAGCTTTATCTATTGAATTTAATACATATATCAAAATTCCAGAAGGATTCATTGGATCTTCTAAGAAATCTTCATAATCATTAATCAAATCTTTTTCTTTTATAGTACATATGTGCTGACTATTGATAGATAAACGATACGATGGGGATTTTATGTTTTTTTTAATTTTAATTCCATACATTGTTTTATACTCCTTGAAAGTTAGGGGATGGTTTTATTTAACGACTTGCCCAATATATGTTATCTTTAGCGATCACGCTATAGAAATTTGAGAAGTCCATAGTTAAGATTCCTACGGAGTCTTTTATTTTTTTTTTTTTTTTTTTTTTTTGCTAAATTTTATAATCCTTTTAAAATAATATCACAATCAAAATATTTTGTCAACTTAACAAATCTATGTTATACTACCCTCTCAGAGAGGTGATTATAAATGATAACAAGATACGAATATGAACCAGGCTTCTGCAAGCTGCTCCACTATAACGGATTATGGAGAGTTGAATATCAAGGAGTACCTGGACACTTTAAAAAGGTGAAAATGGCCTGCACATGTATCAAAGACGGATGTGATCAGGACTGTGAAGTGTTTGGAACTGTAGCTGATGTTAAGGATCCGGGGATGGAATGGCACATGCGAGATGAATCGGGAGATATGATTGGATGACCCATACGTTTTTCGTCGATTTATTTCGATAAATATTTAGTATTTGCGACTAATTTCCGACAAAATTTCCTTCTTAAATAATGTATAGTAAACGTACATTATATATCGAATTTAGAGGAGGAAACATGAATTATGGTGAATTACGGGGACGCAGATTTTATTTATGATCTTATGACAGGAGTATATAATCGATGGGTTGTAAAAGATTCTTTAAAGGATATTGTTCCGGAAGATAAACTTTTCGAGAATGCCATGGGTGAGATATACGAAGCTAGACTTCGAATATGTGATAAGATGGGATTAGAGTTGGACGAAAACACAGACTTGAATATCATCACGGACAATTATTCCGCACTCTGTAGATATCTCTGCCGCAAAATGTTCTTATACGGTACAAATCTGCAGAAAATATAATTATTTAGTACATACACGCTTATTCATGCGTGAAATTTAAACGAACTAAAAAGGACAGTTGAGCGTAATACTCTTCTGTCCTTTATTTTTACCGGAATGTTGCTATCAATATATCATCTACCTCCTCTGGTAGTTATTTTTAGGAAAATCTTCTCATTGTACTGCTTGGTTTGTTGACACCATCTGTACACCATTTTGGTGTCAGGTTATGTGAAGATATAATACAATACGTGAATATCAATTCCTTAAATTCAATAGTTGATGCTGAAAAGTGGCTATATTATTACATCCTCAAAATCATTATGAAGAATCTCTTTCTCTTCTACATTTACAGAAAGATCTTTCGTTATTAACAAAGATGTATTCATTTTTATCCTCCATTTCTCAGCACAGAGCTGAATCTATGATAGCTGGTTAAACACTGGACAATGTATTTAATCAAATCAAGTAAGTCCCCTGCTTCAATTGCGAAAAGCAATAAGATCTGGTTAATTCCCAGTAATTAACTCGGACTAACTTTATTATACAAATATAGTCCAATTACGCAATAGTATTAATGCACAAAAATCCCAGTGTTTTACTGCGAATTATTTACAAGAAAGAATGATATAAGTAAGAATCCTGCCCGGAGGGCTTTGAGTAATTTCCTATGACATAAAAAACCAGGCAAGAACTATTCCGCATAGAACAATTCCCGCCTGGCTTAGTAATTATTTTTTATTTATGAAGAAAAGAAAACAGTCCTTTTTTCTTTTCATAAGGCTCTAATGTAATACCTTTTACTTCATATCCTGTTGCACTGATGGCTGTTTTCAACCTGGATTCATCTACAGGTCCGTCTGAGATGATCACTGTTTCACCTTTACTGTGTGAAGAAGTAACCTTGTTTACCTGAAAGGCCTTTCTCACTGCATCATTTACGTGAGATTAACACATACCGCACATCATGCCGTCTACTTTTACAGTTGTTTTGATCATGTTGCTGTCCTCCGTTTTTATGTTGTCAGTTAGAATTCACTAACAAAAATTATAGCACATCGCACTCTCTTTTACAACAGGCTTAAGATTTTAAGCAAGTGCCTGGGCAAGCGCTTTCTGAACTGCTCCAAGGATTCCCTCTGAAGAAAATGTAGCACCGCTGACTGTGTCTACGCCATCTGCTGACTGATTGGCCATAATCTGAGGATAGATAGAATTCCATGCTTCATCAAAAAATTCAGGAGAATCACTGTTACTTTGTTCAATTGATACGATCTGTCCTCCCTGAATTGTTACAGTTACATTTACTCTTCCACTGTAACCATAACTTGATCCGGAATATGTTCCGTCAATGTATGGTCCCGTTGGTTCTGGCGTAGGTTCCGGAGTTTCGTCCGGTGCAGGGGTCGGAGTTTCCTCAGGAGTCGGTGTAACTGTTACTTTTGGTGTTGGCGTTGCTTTTGGTGTTGGTGTAACTGTTATCTTAGGAGTTGGTGTAGGAGTTACTTTTGTGCTGCCCTGTGCTGCCTGTTTCAGGATATCTTTCATTGCATTTAATATTCCTTTTGAAGAATAGGTAGCTCCACTGACTGTATCAATTCCTTCAACAGACTGGTTCTGAATAATTTCCTCTTCAAGAACATCCCATGCTTTTTTGAAAAACATAGGAGTATCTGTATGTTCCACTTCCAGAGATTTGATCACACCTTTTTTGATCGTAGCTGTCAGTGTAACTGTTCCACTATATCCTTTACCGGTTCCCGTATAGGTTCCGTCTTTATACTTCTGTTCTTCTCCTGGCTTTGGTGTGGGAACAGGTTTTCTTGTCGGTTTTGGTGACGGTGTTGGCGTTGGTGTGGCAGTCGTCTGATTTCCCGATGGAATTGCCTGAGACAACGCATTCTGGACTGCTGAGATAATTCCATTGGAGGAATAGGTGGCGCCGCTGACAGCATCTACATTCGGAGACTGACTGGAAATGATTCTGCTGATCACTCCCTGCGCATTGGCAAAATAGGACGCTGTTTCGCTGGATGCATCCAGAATATTGATCGATACGATCTTATGATTGCTGACTGTTACCTGGACAGTAATGGTTCCGCCAAAACCGGTTCCTGAACCTGTATATGTTCCGTCTGCATATCCTCCGGCAGGAACTTCTGTCGTAGGAGTTACAGTGCTTCCTGCACCCCCGCCTGCAGCAGCATTCGCAGCAGCACCGGAAGTTGTGTTTTTCTTTGTACCGGTTTTTATCTTACCGGCTTTTTTTGATGATGTCTTTTTGGCAGAATTTTTGCTGCCTTTTGCAGAAGTTGCTGTAGTTTTTTCGGTTAAATCTTCTGCCAGGATCATTTTTTTGATATCATCAGTTGACATGATATTACTGTCAGTGACCTGAACGGATTCTGCCGGGCTCTTGTCTGCCTGATAACAGGTTATGCAGACTGCTGCAAAAACAGCTGCAGCCGGAAGAAGTTTCAGCCACGGTCTGAAGCTGTCCTGACCTGGTTTATTTTCTGTCTGTTTATTATTTTTCTGTTCTTTATTTTTATCCACAAATCTTCTCCTTCTTATGCTCAGTTATTTAGCAGCTACTCCTTTTATACAGCGAAAAGAAATCCTGTTCTTTGTGCGAGACACAGGATTTCTTCTCTTTGTCTATAATCAGTCAGAATAAATCTGTCTGAATTATTTTACAGCCACTTTTACTGTCTTGGATACACCGTTGCATGTTACAGTGATTTTAGCAGTACCTTTTCTGATACCTTTGATTGTACCGGAAGAGGATACTGTTGCAACTTTTTTGTTGCTGGATTTGAATGTGACTTTTCCGGCTGGAGCTGCTTTAGCTGTGATCTTAGTTGTTTTTCCTACTTTTACAGCTACAGATGTTTTGTTCAGTGTAAGAGACGGATTTTTAACTGTTACTGTGCAGGTTGCTTTCAGACTGCCGCATTTAACTGTGATCACTGTTTTACCTGCTGCTTTAGCCACAATTCTACCTGTTGTTTTGTTTACAACTGCAACTTTTGTATTGCTGGAAGTAAAGGTTACTTTTGATGCATCAGCACCTTTTACAGTTGCTTTCAGAGTAGCTCTGGATCCTTTATAAATAGTAGTAGATTTTTTGCTTAATGTAAGAGATGGATTCTTAACTGTTACTGTGCAGGTTGCTTTTACATTGCCACATTTAGCTGTAATAACAGCTGTACCTGCTGCTTTTGCTGTAACTTTACCTGTTGTTTTATCTACAGTAGCAACGTTTTTATTGTTGGAAGCAAAGGTTACTTTTGATGCATCAGCACCCGTTACAGTTGCTTTCAGAGTAGTTGTTGCTCCCTTATAAATAGTTGTTGCTGTTTTGTTAAGAGTTACAGTTACTTTGTCCGCTTTAACAAGTGCTTCTATTGCAGCATTAAGATGAGTAGTAGCCTCATCAACTTCTGCCTGGGTTGGTTTTTCTTTTGCAAGTAAATCTTTCGCTTCTTCAAGCTCTAACTGCATAGCGTTCCAGGACTCAGCTGTATAATCTGATTCGTTTAATGCAGATGCTTTTTCAACAGCTGCTTTTAACGCAGTTGTATCAGCTTCTCCGGCATCCGGTTTTACAATATTAGCATCTGTGGCAACAAATTCAAATGAATAATCAGCATATCCCATAGCATATACTGTAACTTTCCATTTGCCTGTTCCGTCAGTTCCTGCCGGAAGCTGACAACGATAAGAATCTGTCAGGCCAAGCTGAATTCCCAGAGCTTTATGCATCCAGTTATCAGCTGCAAATTTAGTTCCGTATGATGCAAGAACAGTATCTCCGTTTCCGTAATAGTCCCACTTTGTAGCATACATTTTAGCTCCAAGAGCGCCATAACCGTCTCCTGTAAGGTCTACTCTTAAGAATTCACCATAACTTCCACTTGCGTCTCTTACCTCTACATTGATATTAGATGCTGTTTGCAGTTCTTCATCCTTAAGTCCGGATCCTGTGCCTGTTTTTCTTGCTGTGAAAGTAAATGTTCCATCAGAACCTTTAACAGCTTCTTTTAAACCATTTGTTTCTGCTGTCACATCAGCAATTCCGTTATATGAGTGTAATTTGCCTTCACCATAGCCACCTGCCACAGCACTGCCGTCTTCAACAACTTTATACTGTGCTCTGAATGCTTCATAATCCTCGGTTTTAACAGCAACCGGAACATATTTCAATCCAACAACTTTATAATTTGCAAAATCAACAACACTGCCATCTGCCTTTGTAATCTGGCCTCTTTCTGGCTTGTTAAGTTTTACAGTGCTTCCATCTGTAAGAACTGCATCATTTGCAGATGTCCAGTAGGAAATCTCATATGAGTCGCCATTTGAATCATACATAATAGCTTCACACTGATAACTTCCTCTGTGAAGACCATGATTTAAAGTTGCTCTTGTAACAGTATCAAATCCGCCTTTATCAAATTCATCACGACTGTCTTTAACGCTGTTTGAATCTGTGTTTGTCGCATTATAAACACCTTCAGATGCCCAGTACTGTTCCCATGTCAGACCGGCGTATACATATTTATATCCGTCTTCTGTTGCTGTTGCAGAGAATGGATCCTCTTCCTGTTTTTCATCAGCAAATGGAGTTTCTTCGTTTGTTCCGAAAGTCTCTTCGTCATCTGCTGCGTCGAAAGCATCTACAGATGCCTCAACAGATGTGTCTTCTGTAAAGTCCGCAGCCATAACCGGTAATCCTGAAACCATCATTGCTGCGCTTAAAATTGCAGGTGCTGCCATTTTAATTAAATTTCCTTTGCGCATACCTTTCAATTCCTCCTGAATATGAATATTTACAGCAACTATTTAGTAATTCACTATTCTGTATAATATCCTGACACGAATGTGCCAAAATCTCAGAATCTGCAAGTCAAAATCCTATTGTCTCAAATAAGTCTTAACAGATTTTTACTTATAGTTGTGAAGATACTGAACAGCCGCTATTTGTATATAAGATGAGCTTATTCACTGATGGAATAAGTATCTTTCAGTAATTGAAATCTTTCTTTCATGCCTTCTGTGAGCCAGACATGACCGGAATCATCCACGAACAGTCCGTCTGCATTGTACTTTTTCAGAAGTTCCTCAGCTTTATCTTTTCCAAGTACAAAACATGCAGTAGAGAGTCCGTCTGCATCCAGACCATCATCACATACAACTGTGACAGATGTAAGACCGCTTCTTGCAGGATATCCGGTAGAAGGATCAAGTATGTGATGATATCGGATGCCATCTTCAATAAAATACTTCTCATAATCTCCGGAAGTAGATAAAAATTCTGTTCCATTTAAGGTAACTACGCCAAGGTAATCTCCCTCTGTATCTCGTGGATCCGTAACAGCTACCTGCCAGGCGGAACCGTCAGGTTTTGAACCATAGCTCATTACACTACTGCCGCCAAGATTCAGAATCATTCCGGACACATCTTTATCTGCATCAAGAATTTTCTTTGCTGCATCACAGCCGATTCCCTTACCTGCTGCACCCAGATCTAAAGTTACACCCTCCGGCATAGTGACATCGTTCCCGTTCAGGATAACTTTGTCATATCCTACATCTGCAAGTAAAGACTTCAGATCATCTTCAGCAGGAACGTGGGGATTCTCTCCATCAATATCCCACAGGCGGATAACTTTTCCCATAGTAGGATCCATTGCGCCGCCAGAAGCTTCACACAGATCCAGCACCTGTTTCAAATAATCTGCTGTTTCGTCAGAAACCGTTGTTGTGTTGCCGGCATTCTGATTGATCTTATATATCTGAGAACCTTCCTCTGTCCAGGAAATCAAATTCGTTTCCACATCTTTTAAAGCAGTGATCACATCTGCAGTAATATCCTCTCCCGTTGTATAAAGAGTCTCTGAAACTACAGTATCCATAGCGAAATCTGTCTTAGAATATGTATTTACTTCAGGAGCTCCGAATACTGTCTGGGATGTACACAAAAGAGAAGCTGTAATTATAAATCCCCGTACAAAAGAATGTCTGTTTGGCATATGTTGTATTGTTTCCTTATCTATAATCTATTTTTCAATAATATAAAATGTAATTTATTAGTGTTAACTAACTCTATAGACTATAACACTGTCTTTTTTTCTTGTCTACCCATTAAGTTAGCACTTACTAATCAAATTTTCTCAATAAGTTAATTAATGCTAATTTTCTCAATAATAAACGTCCGATCAATAAGACCGGACGTTTAAAAATTTACACACTATAAAATTATTTTGTAATTGTTTTCTCTGCGTTCACCTCACCAAGGCGGATATTCTTTCTTGGGCAAACCGCTGTGCAGGCATGACAGCAGATGCACTCTCCTGAATGTGCAGTGTCACCGTCAATATCCAGATGTGCCGGACATCTTTTCTTACAAAGAGTACATTTTGGAGCACAATTTGGACGATTTCTCTTAAAAAGTGCTCCCGGAAAGATTGGCAGAATCGCAAAGACAGCACCCATTGGACAGAGAAACTGACAGAAAAATCTTTCCTGTGTACACATACCGATCATAATAAGGATCAGTAATATTGTGCCTACAATATAAGTAGATTTAGGCAGACGGCCTGTTGTAAGCATGGAAAATACATCCCACGGACTCATTCCCTGAAGTCTGGAATACAGTCCTGTTAAACAGGAAAGAAGCAGCAGTGCAAGTACCACATATTTTACCTTCTGAAGTCTGCGGACCCAGATTTCGGGATATCCATGTTTTTTCTTTTTTCCAAAACATTTTGCGCGTATAAATGCTGTAAGTTCATATAATGCATCACCTAATGAACCAAACGCACAGGCATAGCCGCAGAAATGCCGTCCAAACAAAATCGTGATAATCACAAGCAGAGCTGTAATATCGAGAAATGAATTCCAGGTTACACTCTGCTGTCCTCCAATTGCAAGAAAGACTGATTTAATTCCTGCAAATGCTGTAGAAAAAAGGGACGGTGCTGCAATAAAAAATATAAGCTGTATGGCGGCACGGATCAGACGTACCTTTCTTTGTCTCTTTTTCATTAGTTTTCCGCCTTTGATAATGCGTCATTTACTGCCTCCAGAATTCCTGTGGAACTGAAGGTTGCGCCTGAGATCGTATCAACATCTGTACTCTGTTCACTGATAATGCTGTTAATAACATTTTCACCCTGTGCAAGGTAAGCGCTGTCCTCTCCTGGTGCGCTGACTACACTGACTGCAGTGATCGTATCATCTTCCAGAGTTACCTGTACTGTAATTGTACCGCCGTATCCGGTTCCGGAGCCCTCATATGTACCGTTTTTGTATACATTATCAGAATCATCAGATGTTTCCTCTGCATCTGTACTCTTCTTACTGTCAGAAGATTTACTGTCGGAATCTGTTTTACTTTCCGTTGCAGTTTTCTGCTCTTCATAAGCCTCCTGTAATGCTGTAAGAATCTGGTCCTGCTGATCCTGAAGATTCTGTACCTGTGTAGTCAGGTCTGCAATGTTCTGTTCCTGCTCTTTGTCTTTTACTGTACCATTATAAAAAAATACTGCCATGATAATCATTAAAAGAGCGATCAGACGCAGGTAAAAGTTTTGATTATTCACGTTATGTCCTCTCCTTCATTATTTTTTCTGCAGTGTATAGTATATTAACTACAACTAACTTTAGAAGTGTATCATTTTTTTATAAAAATTTCTATTCTTTCGTCAAAATGTTAATGCTGTTTTTTTATCATTAAGAAGGTCCCGGAATAATGTATCAATTCCGGGACCTCTGAATCAGGTAATTCTGTTTAAAATTTATTTTACAGTAACTTTGAATGTTTTACTTACACCATTACAAGTTACGGTAATCTTCGCAGTTCCCTTTTTCTTTCCGGTTACTACACCTTTGGAAGATACCGTCGCGATCTTTTTGTTAGAAGATGTATATTTTATAGTTCCGGATGGTGCTGCTGTTGCTTTAATAGTTGTCTTTTTACCAACTTTGATACTTGCAGAAGTTTTTGCAAGTTTCAGTGTCGGATTCTTGACAGTTACTGTGCAGGTAGTTTTCAGGCTGCCGCATTTAACTGTGATCACTGCTTTTCCGGCTGCTTTAGCCACAATTCTGCCTGTTGTTTTGTTTACAACCACAACCTTCGTATTATTGGAAGTAAATGTTACTTTTGATGCATCAACACCTTTTACAGAAGCTTTCAGAGTAGTTCTGGTTCCTTTGTAAAGAGTTGTAGATTTTTTATTTAATGTAAGAGACGGATTCTTAACTGTTATTGTGCAGGTTGCAGTGTATTTTCCGCAGGATGCTGTAATTACTGCAGTTCCTTTTGCTTTGGCAGTTACAACTCCCTTGCTGTTTACAGTGGCAACTTTAGTATTGCTGGATTTCCATGTAATTTTATCTGTAAGGTTTGTTGTAAGTTTGAGAGAAACTTTTGTCTGACCTTCTGTATAAAGAGTTTTGGATGTGGTATTCAATTCAAATTTGTTTTCTGCTTCTTTATAAGTGAAAACAAGATTGTTTTTGTATCCTACAGAAGTTACTTCAAATACGGTTGTATCTGTCACCTGAAGATCTGTAAGATCAAGTGTTCCATCCTCTTTTACAATTACTTTTGCTCCTCTTCCGGATGCTGCATATTCTTTATCATCGACTTTTACTTTGCTGATGTTTTTAATGTATGCAGAAAGTTCATCAGCTGTAGCTCCGTCAGCGGCAACCAGCTTAGCTGCCTTACTGTCATATGCTGCAGGCATTTTGTCTGTGTTTACTGTAAATTCTGCAGTGATAGGGACATAGATTCCATTGGTATCTGTAATTACAACTTTATGTGTTCCCAAAGCCAGAGCTCCAACTGCAAGTTTTCCGTCTGCACAGGAAACTTCTGCTCCGTCTACAGTATACTGTGCATTGAAATCAGCAGGCAGTGTCTGGTCAAATGTAACTGCTGCAGAAGAGTCTGTATCCATAATATCTGTAACAGTTGCCTTGATACCTGTTGTTGTCTGAACTTTTACATCAGGTACATCAAAGGTAATGACTCCTTTATCTGTGTAATAAGTAACACTGTCGATGGTTTTTCCCATGATTGATTTATAGTGTGCGGAAGAAACAGGGCATCCGTGAACTTCTGTTGTATATCCTGTTCCCCATGCGAGCATACTTCCGCGCCAGATATTCTCCAGATGGCGAAGACCATAGTTGGTTCCGTCTGTGGTATTTACTGTTACGCCATATATTTTATCTGTATTTGTGTCGATCACTTCCGGAAAAGCATTGTTATCAAGATCCAGTTCATAATCACCATAGCTTGTTTCTGTTTTCAATGTGGCATTGATAGAAACAGTTTTTGTTTCTGCACCTTTCATTGCAGAGAATGAATAGCTTCCATCTGCATTGACAGTGAGCTCTTTATAGTAAGATGGAGCTTCACTTAAAACATAATAAGAATAAGATGCATTCTCAATCAGGGAGTCTTTTCCTGTATAAGTATTGGAGCTTGTCTGTCCTCTGTTTGTTACAGTGATCGTTACTGAATCAGAGTCTGTTACCTGTTTCTGATCTTTAAGAAGGGAAAGATTGCTGACTTTAACAGGGAAAGTAACGCCCGTAACGTCAGATCCGTCCGGATTTACATGATAAGCAGAATTTCCGTTCATCATTCCGGATGTTCTTGATTTATTAAGAGTTGCTGATGTGAATGCGTCAACTTTAACATCATTATTTTTCAGTTCTGCCTTATAAAAATCATCATATGGAATATTCATAAGGACATAAGCTTCACCCTGCTGCGTCTCTGCTGAAAAAGCATCTTCCTCTGCATCTTCTGTGGTAAATTCATCTTGTTCTTTTTCTGTGGTAAATTCTTCAGGAGCAGAGATATCTGTGTTGTCTGTAATTATTTCACTGTCCGTAAAGTCAGATGCCAGTACAGCATACGGCATATTGGACATTACAACTGCTGCGCTCATCACAACAGGAGCTATCTTTTTCATAAGATTTTTGTTTGTCATGTTTTTCTCCTCTTCTAAAAATTTATTTTTGGAATAACTCTTACCAGAGGGTTAATCAACTTATTAACCAAAAGGGAGTGACTTCTGCCAAAGATATTCATATAGGATTTTGGTATGCGGTTAATAGCAACTGCGATTAGTCGCTACTAACTTTTAAAAGAATAACATGTGTATTCAAAAAAATCTACCATTTTTTGCCAGAGTTATTCGTCATTTTTTTTCAATAAGGAAATATAGCGAGGAACTATGTGAAATATCAACACATGTTAGACATGGTTAACTTATGCTTGCAGAGATATTTTTTTTGTGTTAGAATGTTTGAAGAATTTTGAATTATTTGCATCTGACGGTTGAGAGGAGATATATTTTATGAAGCAAAAAACAGCATATCTTGGGCTTTTTTCGGCTGTGGCTATTATTTTGGGATATGTGGAATCACTGGTTCCTGTATTTGCGGGAATTCCCGGAATTAAGCTTGGACTGGCAAATCTGGGGGTACTTTTTATCCTGAAGAAGTATTCTTTTAAAGAAGCTGCACTGGTTTCGGTGGTGCGTATTCTGGTGATCGGATTCATGTTTGGAAATCTGTTCAGTATCCTGTACAGCCTGTCAGGGGCTGCGCTTAGTATGACAGTTATGACTCTTATGTTAAAGAAGACCTCTTTCAGTCTGATTGGAGTCAGCGTTGCCGGAGGTGTTTCACATAATATCGGACAGCTTATCATTGCCATGCTGATCGTAAATAATGCAAGTGTATTTGTATATATGCCGGCGTTGCTGGTCGCCGGGGTTGCTGCCGGGGTTGTGATCGGCGGACTTACAAATGAAATTGTAAAAAGAGTACATATATAATAGCAGTTGATCGAATATATCATATTCAAAAGCTTCTACTCATTTGTTTCATCCGAATCTGACCCGGCCCATAAAGCAGGATCTGCAGGGTCCTCCAGCAGGGTTACATCTTTGCCAAGCTGCATCTCCTCTTCCACTGTTTCTGCAGTACTTCGAATAGCGGCACTGTGTCCGGTAAGTGCTGCAAAAGGAGCAAACTGGGCCGCACGGTCATTAAGGGGCATTTGGGAATGTGATGTAGATGTGGGGTGGGGAAGATTAATAATATCATCATATCTGTGTGAGGATTGATTTCCAATATTACTGTCAGGCGTATATTTATTTGTAAAATCAGCATGTTCTCTTACATACTTATTCGTCTGCTTGCTCAAGCTTTATGTCCTCCTATTCTCTGATTTCTGTCAATAGAAGTTGCTCCCTCTTCAAAGTTTGTCCCTTTGAGGATTGCATTTTTTCCATACTTTTTCTTAATCTCCAGCATTGCATGCTGAAGCTTTTTTTCTTTCTGAAGTTTCTCTTCTTTTTCCTGCTTTTCCTTTTCAACTGCTGCATAATCTGTAAAAAGATCCAGTTGTTCATAAGTTTCTTTTCTGACAATATCCTGTTCTTTTTTGACATGGTTAGCAGTCAGTGTAATCCTTCGAATCAGCAGATCAGGGTTCATGATACGGTCATAGAGTCTCAGTGTATTCTCAATAATTTCGTAAGTTGAATTTGTAAATTCAGACAGGTTCTGTGTTCCATGGGCATGTTTTGGAATGCTTCTCCCATAACGGTCGATTGTAATCTCTCCTTTATAAGTTTTGCTGATGACAGGATCAGAAAGATTCTCAATATCATATCCCACTGTCAGTACCAGTTGATCTGTAACCATTTCCTTATCAACCAGATCAAGGGCCATCATTTCCGCCATTTCCCGGACTACGATCCTTGTTTTTTCAAACGTGTAAGGACATTGAAGAACCTGACCGGAACAGATACTGTTGTTGTCAGGTTTATAAGATCTGATTTCCGCAATGGTACACGGCTCCCATCCCCAGGCATGGTCGATCAGCAGTTCTGCATTGATGCCGAATAATTTATAGAGTAATTCTTCATTATGATAGTTATTTGGGCCGCCTACAGAACATCTGGCAACATCTCCCATTGTCTTCATTCCATTTTCCGCAAGTTTCCGGGCATATCCACGTCCGACCCGCCAGAAATCAGTAATCGGTTCATGTTCCCACAGCAGTCTGCGATACTCCATTTCATCCAGCTGCGCAATACGGACTCCATTCTCATCCGGTTCTACATGTTTTGCTACAATATCCATTGCAATCTTACACAGATATAAGTTTGTGCCAATTCCCGCTGCTGCTGTAAGTCCGTGAGTATCCAGAATATCCAGAATGATCTTCTGTGTAAGCTGATAAGCACTCATCTGATAAATTTTCATATAATGAGTAATGTCTATAAAAATCTCATCTATGGAATAAACATGCATATCTTCCGGTGCAAAATATTTCAGATATGTCTGATATATCGCAGTGCTGACTTCAATATATCTCGCCATTCTCGGCGGTGCAATATAATATCCCACTGCCAGTGAAGAGTCATTTTTTAATTCTATATCATTGCAGGACTTACCTGTAAATTTATGATCAGGAGTTGTTTTCAACCGTTCCTGGTTCACTTTTCTCACTTTTTGCACAACTTCAAAAAGCCTTGCTCTTCCCGGAATCCCGTAAGCTTTCAGGGATGGGGAAACTGCAAGGCATATGGTTTTCTCTGTACGACTGGCATCTGCAACTACCAGATTAGTAGTCATGGGATCCAGACCATGATCTTTACATTCGACTGATGCATAAAAGGATTTCAGATCTATCGCTACATAAATATGAGATTCCATTTATCCGATCCTCATTTAAATATATTTCGTCTGTTCCATAATTATAAAGATGCCTGTAAAAAATGTCAAATCCAACTTCTGTAAAAAAAGGGAACTGCCTGCGTTACATACAGCCAGTTCCTTTTGGGTAATTAATCTTCTTCTATATGCTCTCTGCCCTGATTGATGATCGTGCGGACATGATCATCTGCCAGAGAATAAAAAATAGATTTTCCTTCTCTTCTGTTCTTAACCAGCTTGTTCTGTTTCAGGATACGGAGCTGATGAGAAATCGCAGACTGTGTCATGTTCAGTGCTTTGGCAAGGTCACATACACATACTTCTGCCTCGAACAATACAAACAAAATACGGATTCTGGTGGAATCTCCGAAAACTTTGAATAATTCTGCCAGATCATAAAGTTCTGTTTCTTCCGGCAGAGTTTCATCTACGATTTTGAGTAAATCTTCATGAATTTCATTGCTTTCACATACTTCTTCTTTGCGCACTTCCATTCTCTTACCTGTTACCTTTCCAGCTTATCACAAAAGGTTACTGTCCGTCCTGCGGGCAGTAACCATAAAAAGACTCGCTTAATTTACTATCTGTTTTTATTATAAATTCTTTACAAATAATGTACGGATCGCATTTAATACTGCGATGATCATAACACCTACGTCTGCAAAGATCGCCATCCACATATTTGCAATACCTAATGCGCCAAGGATCAGGCACAGGATCTTAATGCCGATAGCAAAATAAATATTCTCATATACAATGCGGATACATTTACGTGCAATCTTGATTGCCTTGGAAATCTTCAGCGGATCATCATCCATCAGTACGATATCTGCTGCTTCAATTGCAGCATCTGAACCGAGTGCTCCCATTGCAATACCGATATCTGCTCTGGACAATACAGGTGCATCGTTGATACCATCGCCTACGAATACAAGTTTGTCTCTCTCAGATTTCTGGTGAAGCAGTTCTTCTACTTTGGAAACTTTGTCACCAGGTAAAAGTTCGCTGTATACTTCCTGGATGCCAAGTTCTTTCGCAACCTGATCTGCAACACGTTTGGAGTCACCTGTCAGCATAACAGTCTTGCTGATTCCGGCTTTCTTCAGTTCTGCAATTGCCTCTTTTGCATGAGGTTTGATGATATCGGATATGAGGATATGACCTGCATATTTGCTGTCAACAGCTATATGCACAACAGTTCCTACATGATGGCAATCCTGATAAGTGATTCCAAGTCTGTCCATTAATTTTGCATTTCCGGCTGCTACGGATACGCCGTCAACTTTTGCAACTACACCATTACCGCTGATTTCTTCAATATCAGCCACACGATTTCTGTCGATCGGTTTACCGTATGCTTTCTGCAGACTCTTACTGATCGGATGAGAAGAAGAACACTCTGCAAGTGCCGCATACTCTAATAATTTCTCATCAGGCATTTCGTTGTGATGGATACCACTTACTTCGAAAACACCCTGAGTCATAGTACCGGTTTTGTCAAATATAACATATTTTGTCTGAGCCAGTGTTTCCAGATAATTGGAACCTTTGACCAGAACACCTTGGTTGCTCGCACCACCGATTCCTGCAAAGAAGCTTAACGGAATACTGATAACCAGTGCGCAAGGGCAGCTGATTACAAGGAATGTGAGAGCTCTGTAGATCCAGTCTCCCCACATAGCCGGTCTTCCCATAATAAGAAGTACGATTGGCGGGATAATCGCAAGAGCAAGGGCTCCATAGCATACTGCCGGTGTATAATATTTTGCAAATTTGGAAATGAAATTCTCGGATTTTGATTTTCTGGAGCTGGAATTTTCTACCAGTTCAAGAATCTTGGATACTGTAGATTCACCGAATTCCTTAGTTGTACGGATTTTCAGCAGACCTGTCATATTGATACATCCACTGATTACTTCGTCGCCAACCTTTGCATCACGAGGAAGGCTCTCACCTGTCAGTGCGCTTGTGTTTAATGTGGAAGTTCCCTCGGTGATCACACCGTCGATCGGTACTTTCTCACCTGGCTGAACAATGATAATTGTTCCAATCTCAACTTCATCCGGATCCACCTGTTCCAGTGTTCCGTCTTTCTCTATATTTGCATAGTCCGGACGGATATCCATCAGTTCGCTGATGTTTCGTCTGCTCTTTCCTACAGCATAGCTCTGGAAAAGTTCTCCGATCTGATAGAAAAGCATAACCGCAACACCCTCGGAATAATCGCCAAGGAGAATTGCACCTACAGTAGCTACAGCCATCAGGAAGTTCTCGTCAAATACCTGTTTATTTAAAATACCTTTGAATGCTTTCTGTAGGATATCATATCCGATAACCACATATGGGATCATAAAAAGACCGAATCTCAAATATCCCTCTACAGGCAGTAATGAAAAAGCAACGATCAGTACTGCTGCGATAATGATCCTGGTAAGCATTTTCTTCTGCTTCTTGTTCATATCAATACCTCTCTCTTCTTATAAAAGCAGGACTGCTGTAAAAAACGTCTCCGGCGGAAATATCAGTCGCTGAGATCAGTTTTATACAACAGTCCCTCCCCTGGATGATTCAGGATTAAAGATAGATTTCGCAGTCGTCTTCTACCTTCTTGCAGTTCTTTAATACATCTTTCATAACTGCTTTCGGATCCTGGCCATCTTCGAATTCAACGATCATCTTCAGCATCATGAAGTTTACTGTTGCATCCTTAACACCTGCTGTATTCTTAGCAGCTTCCTCCATTTTGTTTGCACAGTTTGCGCAGTCTACATCAATCTTATAAGTTTTCTTCATAATATTTTTCCTTTCCGGCTCATCTCTTTATATTAACATATGAGCACTTGTTCATTTGTTTGATTTTATTATATCATTCTTTCCTTTTCTGTCAATAGTTTTTCTCAGATTTCTTTACGGAAATGCAAAATTGTGCTATAATTTATATCATTAGATTAACGTGTTGCTTTAATGTTTTAAAAATTTGGATATTATTATCCAACAGGTATCAAAATCTATAAAAAATGATAGTTACTGAGCACAGAGTGAACAGTAACGTATGATACTCTTTGACAGAACATAACTGCTGGTACTGTTTCTGTACGGCAGTCCGGAACAGCAATATCGAAAACACAAAAAGGAGGGAGTATCAATATGGCGATACATGAATCAGGAGAAGATTATCTCGAGGCGATCCTGGTGATCAAGGAAAGAAACGGTAATGTTCGTTCTATAGACATTGCACATGAATTATCTTTTTCAAAGCCCAGTGTCAGCGTTGCAATGAAGAATTTAAAGGCGAATAATTATATTACCATCGATGAAAATGGATTTATCAATCTGACAGCAACAGGTCAGGAAATTGCAGATAAAATTTATGAAAGACATACTTTTCTTACTGACTGGCTGACTTCTATCGGGGTTGACCCGGAAGTCGCTGCAGAAGATGCATGTAAGATGGAACACGCGATCAGTGCCGAGAGTTTTGCTGCTATTAAGAAATCTATTGCAGGTTCACACAAAAATTAAATAAAAAGTTATACTAAAAGACCATATCAGAAGATTTTTGACAGAACAATAATCTATCTTAAAATCTTCACGATATGGTCTTTATTTATGATAAAGATCTATGTTAAAATCTTCCGCCAATATAAATTATGCAGCACAATTTTTATATAGTTTATATTCTTACCAAAAAAACCGGAAGTAAAAATAGTTTACTCCCGGCTTTATGTCTTATAATTCCTCCTCTTTCGGAAGAAGGTTTCTCATGCTTCTTAAACTGATTGTCAGTGTTGACATGTTATGAAGCAGTGCGGATGTTGTAGGCATAATAATGCCGGTCACTCCAAGCGCGATCAGACCGCCATTTACACCAATGATCGTTCTGTAATTATTATGGATACGTTTCATCAGTGCTGTGCTGAGTCTCTTTAATGTTACGATCTCATGGAGATTATCTGCAGAAATTGTAACATCAGCAATTTCACGCGCAATTGCAGCACCGTCACTGATGGCGATACCAACACTTGCAGAAGAAAGTGCCAGAGAATCATTGATTCCGTCGCCGATCATAATAACTTTATGACCCAGTTCTTTCTCTTTCTCTACGAAGGATGCCTTATCTTCCGGCAAAACTTCAGAATAATATTCATCTACTCCTACACGTTTCGCGATCGCTGCTGCTGTACGTTCACTGTCACCAGTCATCATTACAACCTTTGTGATGCCAGCTTCCTTTAACTCACGTACTGCATCTGCTGCCTCCTCACGAAGCGGGTCTTCTACACAGATAACTGCCGCAAGTTTGCCCTCGATAGCAAGGTATAAATGAGAACACTCCAATGGAAGATTCTCGAATCTGTCTTCCATTCCTTCCGGAATTACACATTTCTCATCTTCCATTACAAAATGCCAGCTTCCAATCACTGCTTTTCTGCCTTCGATAGTTGTAGAGATACCGTGAGCTACGATATATTCTACTTTAGAATGCATTTCTTCATGAACAAGGTGTTTCTCTTTAGCTGCATTGACAACTGCTCTTGCCATAGAATGCGGGAAGTGTTCCTCCATACATGCTGCAATACGCAGAAGTTCATCAGGACTCAGTTCTTCGCTGAAAGATACAACATCGGAAACAACTGGTTTTGCTTTGGTAAGTGTGCCTGTTTTATCAAATACGATAGTTGTAGCGTCAGCCATTGCCTCCATATATTTGCCGCCTTTTACAGTAATGCTGTGAGTACTTGCCTCACGGATTGCTGATAATACAGAAATAGGCATTGCAAGTTTCAGTGCACAGGAGAAGTCTACCATAAGCACTGCAAGAGTCTTAGTCATATTTCTGGTGAGCAGATAAGTTACACCTGTACCTGCAAGAGTATACGGAACAAGTCTGTCAGCCAGATGTTCTGCATTACTCTCTACAGAAGACTTCAGTTTCTCAGAATCCTCAATCATGCTGACAATCTTCTCGTAACGGCTGGAACCTGCTGCTTCTTTAACCTTAACAGTGAGTTCACCCTCTTCGAGGACAGTTCCTGCGTAAGCAAAGCTTCCTTCGGCTTTACGTACAGGTGCAGATTCACCTGTAAGAGAAGTCTGATTAACCATTGCTTCTCCGGATACTACATTTCCATCGAATGGGATCACATTACCCATATGTACGCGTACCAGATCACCTGCTTTAATAGAAGAAACAGGTACAAGAACTTCCTGTCCGTCCTCATTTACAAACCATACTTTTTCCGCATTGATGGACATGCTTCTGGCAAGATCATTGACAGATTTCTTGTGTGTCCACTCCTCAAGAATTTCACCGATTCCAAGCAGGAACATGGTAGAACCTGCAGTATTGAAGTCACCACGGAGCATAGATACACCAATCGCAGTTGCATCCAGAACAGGTACTTCCAGTTTACCCTTCATCAGAGTACGTACACCATGATAAATATATTTCACTGATTTCGCTGTCGTGATCACTACACGTACCGGGTATGGCAGAAACATTTTGTTTAATGCACGCATTACCACGGAATTAATCAGTTTTTCTTTGTATGTTTCGTTTAATTCACGTCCGGAATTCTCAAGAGCAGCTTCGGATACCTGAGCAGTTTCATAAGAAAATCTGCTCAGTAAACGAATCAGTTCTTCTCTGCTGCCTGTATAGACAACAGCTACATCCTGAGTTTTTACATAAACCGTAGCCTTGCTGATATTTGCCTGATTCTCCAGATAGCACTGCAGAATATCTGCCTGTCTGTAGGTCATGCGTTTCTGTGCAAGATGAATACGGATTCGTCCCTTTATTTCATGCTTAATAGCAAATTTCATTATTCTTCGCTGCCTTCTTCTGTTGTTTCTTCTGTATCTTCTCTGAAATCTGTTACTTCTTCAGCTGTATCTTCTACTACTTCCTCAGCTGCGGCTCTGTCTTCATTAATCTGCTGAGCTTCTGCATAAATATCTTCAGCATTCTCCTGAAGTGTGGAAGCTGTTTTCATAACACATGCTTTTGCACGTAAAACGGCTGCTGTGCAGTTTGTGTATAATTTCTTTGCGTCTTTGCTTGTGAGGATTTTGATACCTGCTGTACCGAAAGCTACTCCTGCTGCAAAAATTCCTGTTTTTTTACTGTCAAATTTAATCATTGATTTGTCCTCCTGAATGTGATTTTATGATTTAGTTTATAATCTGTTTTATATAAATTGTGTTTACCAGACTTCTGAATACTGATCATCAGGATATCTGTTCCCATATGTCAAGCGGATATTCGCAATTGAAGCAGGGGACTTCCTTGGTTTGGTTAAACAGTAATACAAATGTCTGTACCACATCTTTATATCTCATCGCTATCTCGCTTTTATCGAAAATACAATATATTTTCAGATAATATTCCGAGTTAAAACTTTATTTTCGACATCAGGTTATCCATATTTCATGTATTATACAGCCAAAGTTTTTAAATTTCCACTACTTTTTCCTTGTTGATAAACATTTTCATCTTTTTATATAAAAAACCTGATTTGATTTCTATGAAGTTTTATACATAAGCATTAAGCAAATAAGCGAAAATCATACTGTCGGCCGACGATTTTTCAGCAAACAGCCAGTTATCAGGTATAAGATAAAAACCGCCGGGAAGTTCTATGCAGTATCTCCCGGCGGCCATGATTCTCTATCTGAAATATTTACTTGTTTTCAAATTTAAAAGTCACAGGAATTTACAAACATCCGTTCAATTTCCTGATTATCAATGTATCCGCATGCTTTCAAGCCTGCCAGAACTACATTATTAAAATTGTCTCTTGATAATTTCTGAACTGTATTATCATCCAGTTCAATAGTGCATACACTCTCATCCCTGCAGTCAGGATTTCTCACAATCTTGTACATGTTTCTTCTGCTGATCGCTCCAATCTCCTCTAAAAGGTTTACCATACGGTACACCGTAGCTGATCCAATGCCCGGATCCAGGCGGGATGCGTTGTAATAAATTTCTTTACAGCAGGAACACTCATTCTCAAGAATGACTTCCAACAACATTCTTCTCTGTTTGGTAATCCTGCATCCTCGCTTCTTTAATTCCTGGATTACAACATCTTTCTGCATTCGGGTTCTCTGGTAATTGGGTTCTTCACATCTGTCCTGTTTTTGTAATGCTGCTGCTCCCAAAATCACATCATCCTTCCGCTAATACATTTTCTGTCAGTCAAATATTAATGACATCCTCCACAGTTACTGCAGTCTCCGCCACATGATGACTTTCCGCTTTTCTTGCCTTTAATAATACTTCTTACGATAAGAACAACGATCAAAAGCAGAATCGCTCCTACAACAAAAGTTCCCATAACCGACACCTCCTGCCGACTTTTTTGGTTACTGTCTGTAACCCTTTTATTTAGTAGAGCCCGCATCATTTAAGACGCAGGCTCTGTTTTATTGCTATTTATTTGGCCTTTGCCATACCTTTTACGTTAACGTTAAGAGTTTCACTCTCTTTATATGGTCTGAATAACATATACAGGAAACCGATAACAAGAACAAATGCAACTACTGTCCAGATGCTGAATCCGCCACCTGTGAGCAGAGTACCAATCTGATAGATGCAAAGGGAAACAACATATGCAAGACCGCACTGATATCCGATTGCAAACCAGAACCATTTTGCATTGTTCATCTCTCTCTTTATCGCACCCATAGCTGCGAAGCAAGGAGCACACAGAAGGTTGAATACCAGGAATCCGTAAGCTGCGATTGGTGTCATAGCTGCTGCCAGATTGCCCCAGATTTCAGCACCGTCTTCTGCAACTTCTGCAAATCCATAAAGCATACCGAATGTAGCTACTACGTTCTCTTTTGCGATCAGACCTGTAACAGCTGCAACTGCCATCTTCCATCCTTCGC
>ERZ1106969.1023-NODE-1023-length-22639-cov-7.902719_pt1 | contig 22639 bp, 16 predicted proteins | sample MGYA00403685_ERZ1106969 | MGnify/ENA primary metagenome ERZ1106969 (study PRJEB35170, sample SAMEA104062416) | human gut metagenome | biome: human gut; feature: human-associated habitat; material: faeces | place: Denmark | collected 2012-05-18 ... | reverse complement strand
TCAATTCCTTCTTTCTCTTGTATTTTATACTGCTATCATACCGTCCTTTTGTGATAAAACTGTGTTCAATCCTTTAACAAACCTTGAAACAGGGAAATTTTATTCTACAGTCACAGATTTTGCCAGATTTCTCGGTTTATCCACATCACATCCTCTTCCCACAGAAATATAATATCCAAACAGCTGGAGTGGAATAATCGCCAGTGAATTGGTGAAATACCGATTTGTTTGCGGGATGTATACAACGTAATCTGCTGCTTTTTCGACTTCGTGATTTCCTTCATTTGTAATCGCCAGAACAAATGCCCCCCGGGTTCTGACCTCTACTATATTGCTGATGCTCTTTTTGTACAGATCTTTCTGAGTCAGAATCGCTGTCACAAGTGTCCCTTCCTCGATCAGTGAAATCGTTCCATGCTTTAATTCTCCTGCCGCATATGCTTCAGAATGAATATAGGAAATTTCTTTCAATTTCAAAGAACCTTCCATGGAGATCGCATAATCAATTCCACGCCCTATGAAAAACACTTCTCTTGCGGCAAGATAACGATTTGCGAACTTCTGGATCCGATTCTTATTATTCAAAAGCAGTTCTACCTGTTCCGGCAGTTTCTGAATATCTTCAATATAATCCTGCAGTTCATTCTCTGTAATATTTCCTCGAACAAAAGCAAATTTCATAGCCAGTAAATACAAAGCAATCAGTTGGCTGGAATATGCTTTGGTCGTGGCAACTGCAATTTCCGGTCCCGCCCATGTGTACATGACATTGTCTGCCTCTCTTGCAATGGAACTTCCCACCACGTTGACAATTCCGAGCACTTTTGCACCTTTTTCCTTTGCTTCACGCAAAGCTGCCAGAGAATCCGCTGTTTCTCCTGACTGACTGATGATCACAACCAGTGTCCCATCCTCCATGATCGGGTTCCTGTATCGGAATTCAGACGCCAGATCCGTTTCTACCGGAATCCTCGCCATACCTTCCATTACATATTTCGCAGTCACTCCTGCATGATATGCAGATCCACATGCAACGATCATGATCTTACGAATCGCCTTGATTTCTTCTTCCGACATTCCAAGTTCTTCGATTACGATATCATTTCCTTTGATCCGGGGCGAAAAGGTGTCTAAGATTGCTTTCGGCTGTTCATACATTTCTTTCAACATAAAATGCTCATATCCGCCTTTTTCTGCAGCATTCGCATCCCATTCGATATGTTCGGATTTTTTTTCAATTTTTTCTTCGTCTACATTGAAAAATTCCATAGATTCCTTTTTCATTCGAACGATTTCTTCATTTTCAATAAAATACACATCCCGTGTATACTTTAACACAGCCGGAACATCGGATGCGATGACACATCCATTTTCTGCTTCTCCTACGATCAATGGACTGTCTTTTCTTACCGCATAAAGTTCATCCGGATGATCCTGAAACAAAATTCCAAGCGCATAGGACCCTTCCACTCGATGCATCACCTTGGTGATTGCCTGCAGCGGATTTCCCTGATAATAATAATCCAGAAGATGTGCCAGCACTTCTGTGTCAGTCTCTGACACAAATTCATATCCTTTTTTCTCCAATTTATGTTTCAGCTTCAAATAGTTTTCAATAATTCCATTATGCACCACTACAATATTTTTGTTTTTATTATAATGTGGATGTGCATTCACATCTGACGGCTCCCCATGAGTTGCCCATCTTGTATGCCCAATCCCGATTGTTCCGGGCATAGTCTGTCCGTCATGGGTCAATTCGCTGAGCACTTTCAGTCGGCCTTTTGATTTTTCCATCTGAATCTGTACGCCGTCATAGACTGCAATTCCAGCAGAATCATATCCCCTATACTCCAATTTTGACAACCCATCCAGCAAAATCGGTGCTGCCTGCTTTTCTCCTACATATCCAACAATTCCACACATAATTTTTCCTCCTGTTACTCTCCTTAGGTGACTATTTATAAAAAAATTAGGGCATATCACAGACTGTTTCTGTGTTTGCCCCAATTTCTTATAAATCTATAAAATCTACATCATAGCTTTCTTGATCTTCCCGATTGGAAGATGATCTCTTTGGCTGATAGGAAGGAACATCTTCTTCCTCCTCATCATACTCTTCGTAATCATCGTCTTCATACTCATCGTAATCATCATCTTCATACTCATCGTCATATTCTTCAAAGTCATCGTCATCCGAATCATCATCGTATGTGTCGTATTCATCCTCCTCATCATACTCCTCATACTCTTCATAATCATCGTCTGTTTCGTCATCTTCTTCAAACTCTTCGTCATCTTGATAACCCACAAACTGTTTCCGTGACTTTTTGGCAGTTACTGCGCGATTTCCTCTCGAATCTGAAACAGCATCCTCTTGTGCATCATAAAGATCATCCAGCTCTTCATTTCTCTTACGCAGTTTTGTCCCCAGTACAATCACAACAATGATCAGAACCAGAATCACTGCCCAGGCAGCGGCCACAATGATCAGAACCTGATCCCGAAGGAATTTCTGAATCTTATCCATCCAGTTTCCTGATGAAGTCGTTTTCTTTTCTTTTACCTCTACAATCGGATACCTCTGATATGTCTCATCTTTTGTATCATACTGGTAGAAGGATTCTTCTCCCAATTCATTCATTGCATACATCAGATAGAAATCTTCACTCTCTGAATTCTGCCATACCGGAAATGTCAGCGTTCCCACAGTCAGATTTGTTTTTTGGAAGTTCGCCGGCAATCCTTTTCCATCATTTGTCCCCAACAAAAAGATATAACTGGAATCTGTGATAGACACCATTTCTGTAATCGCAAATGAATTCTCCTTTTCATTGTAAAGTGCCATCACCGGATCTTTATCTTCTTCTGTCAAATACACGAAGTACTTTCCAGATACATCCTGCAAAATTGCGTTCACAGTCTCTCCATTATAATCCATGGTTGTTCTGCTGCATCCATCCGGAACAAGTGCATCCGAAAAATCATTGTAAATCCCATATGTGACTCCATCAATCTCTACACTGCTGCCTGTTGTAACAGCAGTTACGCCCTCTGCTTTCTCTGTCGCTCCGCCGTCTCCTGCTTCTACAGTAATTGTGGAATTTCCTGTCGCCAGATTTAACGTTTCATCCGAATACAGATACGATGTATATTCTGCCACTTCCAGCTTTGTCTCGCCTTCTTTTAAAGGTTTGAATACCAGTGTATATTCCAGCTCCGATACGGTTCCATCTCCTGTTGCTTCCAGCTTGACTGTGCCATTCGCACCGGAAGCATTTGTTCCACTTACAAATTCCAATGCATCCTTGTCATACGTTACGGTTGCAAATCCATCTCCGATCGGATCACCACTTGTACTGATCTTAACCTTGACTGTAACATCCTCTCCCACTTTTCCTGTAGGATCAGAAAACTGAAGCGTTCCTTCAGCAGCATGTACAAACACGGAAGGGGAAAGTACAAAAAAACATACTGCAAATAACAAAACCCCTATCTTTTTCAACGACTTCATGTATATCTCCTCTTTTCTGTCTCTTGACATTTCTTGCTATGAAACAATGGCTGCTCGTTTTTATTGCAGATTTTCTTCACTGCCTCCGCCACTGAATTCTCCATCTGGAAGCTGTGTTCCGCCATCCGTCATTCCATCTTCATACGGAGGGCTATAATTTCCTCCGGAATCCTGCGTATATCCATCTTCTGTATACGTATTGTCCTGATACCCGCTGTCCCAAGAACTGCTGTCATAATAACCGGTATCATATCCCGAATACCCCGAGCTATACTCTGTATCGTAAGATTCTCCTGTACTATACGCCGAATTTGAAATTTCTGTGCTGATACTCTGAACTGTGGAGGACGGTGTAAAACTATCTTCTCCAAACAAGAACTGATGCAGCTTTATCACATCCGACGTCAAATCTGTCGTAATAATAGAGTCTCCTACATCCAACTGTGCGGTCGTGCTCTCATACGGGAATCCATGGGTTTCTCTAAATTTATATGCTTTCACATCTTTTGCATAAGCAATCGTCTCTGTCAATGTAAAATTCGTCTTTACACTGTCAAACACCTTATCGATGATCTTATTGATCGTAGACAGTTTTGCTTTCTGCGCTTTTACCATAATCTGTTCGATTACTTTCCGCTGTCTTTCTGTACGCTTGTAATCATCTCCGCCGCCATATCGAAGCCGTGCATATGCGGTTGCCTGTACACCATTCAAATGCTGTGGCCCCAGTTGTGTATACGGTCCGGAATCGACTCCTGTATTTTCAATGACTTCTACAACATAATTATTCAAATATGGGATAATATCCATTCCATTCTCAGCTTCTTCTATATCCAGATCAATTCCTCCCAGGGCGTCAATCACATGTACAAGCACCGAAAAGTCTACGGACACATAGTGTTCGATATTCAGATCCAGATTTTTATTCAGCATTGCGACTGCTTCTTCTTCTCCGCCAAACGCATATGCTGCATTCGCTTTATTATAAGTTCCATCTGAAAGCTGCATCAAAGTATCTCGATATACAGAGACCAGTTTAATTTCCTTGGTTTCCCGATTCAGACTGGCTATCATAATGGTATCACTTCGTGCTCCCATTTCTTCATCTGTTGCTCTTGTATCAAGACCAAACAAAGCAACTGTCAGATAACCGCTTCCGCTGATTTCTGCTTCTTCTGAAATCGCAAGCTTGTCCGGGTTCAGAACTACCCCTCCAATTTTTCCCCATTTTGCTGCTACGACTCCGATTGCTGCTGTAATCAGCAGGATCAACACTCCCAGCAAAACTGCAACCGTCTTTTTCCCTGCAGACCAGGATGCAAATCCTCTCTTTGCACGTTTTCTGGAACGTCTCGTCTGGGGAGTTCTGCTGCTTACAGAACGATTTCGATTGACAGTACTACTGTTGGATGTACGCTTTTTCTGAGCTGAACGTTGTCTTTGTGCTCTTTCCCTGCCGTCTCCCATCTGATTTCTTTGTTCCGGGCGGCGGCGCGGCTGCCCCGACCTTTGGGAACTTCTTCTGTCCGATCTGGAAGGTTCCGGATTCGAACGTCTTCTCGTATCTCCCATAATTCTATCCTTTCTCATGGCATACATTGTAGATTGCCTAAAATATGCACTTTAACATCATACAATATTTTCCTGGAAACATCAATGAAAAAACTGTGAATTTCAAGTCACTTCCCAGTACCTTTTGTTCATCGTACACTTCAAAACCAACCATTTGGGCAGTTTTTTATAGTTTTTTCCCAACTTATACCCCAGATACTTCCATGCACTTTTCCATACAAGCGGAATCAAAAGCCACGGCTTTTTGGATTTGAACAAATATTTTGCAGTGTCCTTTACCAGGCGCATCCCTTCTCCTTCTGAAGGCACGCCGTCAAAAATCTCCGGATGATCTGCCTGTGATACAGCCAGATCAAAATTGCGATGAAATTGCTGCAAAGCATTGTAATTGTGAGAATGAATCACTCTGGCATCCGCCGCATAGTAAATCTTCCATCCGTTCTGGATCATATTTCCTGCAAGGATCATATCTTCATTGAATATTGTTTTTTTGACAAATCCTCCCAGCTTTTTGTAAACATCTTTTCTGTATGCAGCGCAAACGTTGGAACAAAAATAAGTTTTGATTCCCAGTTTTGCAAGATCTTCCTTTGATTTCAGCCTGCTTACCCGCGGATAATTAAATTCTCTCGTATAACGTTCAATAAAATGACAATCCGGAGCCGGAAGCTGTCTTGCATAAACCGCCGCGACTTTTTCATCGGAAAATCCTGCAAGCAGATTCTCGATCAGGAATTCATCTGCCGGCATGGCATCCTGTGTCATATAAACGAGAATTTCAGCCTCTGACATTTCAGCTCCCATCGCTCTTGTTCCACCATGGTCAAATTTCTCCGGCGAAATCCGACAAATCTTTATTTTGTCAGAAAGCGTATTCAACTCTTTCGGAAAAATCCCGCTGTCTGTATCGATCAAATAGATCCTATGAACACGAACACTCTGATTTAACAGACGTTTTATCAGCTGTACACATCTCTGATCCGGTTTATACGTAGGAATCAGCACATCTACTGTTCTATTGTTTTCCATGTGATTCGTTTCCTTTCTTCCGATATCCGACAAACCAGTACATCATCCCTGTCAATGCAAGCCAAAACCAGGTGGTCGGATTGCTGAACCAGGTTGTAAAAAACGCAAGTCCCAAATAGATTGCAATCTGCCCGTAAAACATATATGTCATCGGATTTTTCTTTTTCCTCACCATTCCGGCAACCGCCGCTGATGCGGCTCCTACTGCAAATGCAAACACCGCTGTTCCAACGATCCCAAAATCGTAATAGGCATCATAAAACATTGTCAGTGTGGTGAGCTCTTCTTTTGTCACAAAGTCCGGAATCGCCACCAGCTGTGGAAACACAAACTTCAGCCCGGTCAGTGCAAATACCGGAAACAGCATCTGCAGTCCCCATGTATGTGCCGTCAGCTGCTTTACCATACAATTAAAGTTTTCAAAATTATTTGCCACATAAATATACGGCTGGGTAATAAAGATCGGCATCTGTGCATTTTTCATCTCAAAAATTCCATTTAAATAAGTCACATTATGCCGTCTTGCCACTGTCAGCAGAACATATGCCGGAATCATGATCAACGCCCCCGCGACGACCATCTTCCATGTAATCTTTTGATACAGCATCAGATACATCACAACGGCAAATCCCACTGCAAATAAAAGCTGAAATCTTGATACACACAGAATCGGAATGGCTGCTGCCGTCAGATTCCCCAACCCCAAAAGGATCCACACTCCTCTTGAACACGCTCTCGTAACTTTGCTGTATAAAACAGTCAATGCCGGGATCAGAATACAGCTGATTGTAAAATAGTGTACTCCTGAAATATGAAAATGAGAATACGCATGTGGAGCGGAATTAAACAGCGGGATATAACCAACCACCACCGCTTCCAGTGTAAAACAGACTATGGAGACCAGCATCAATCCGGCAATGCAGATTAAGATCCGTTTTGCCGAAATCGCATCTTTCTCCACCTCTCTTTCCTGTTCTTTAAAAAAGTGTCCCATCCAGAGATCATATCCCAAATTGAAGCACAAATAGATCAGGAAAAAACCCAGCCATGTCAGATTGCTCCAGTCACTCTGAAGTCTGCTGAGTTTGAAACATGCGATCCCCTCTCCACCAACCCATGCCAGAGTAAACAATCCACGCATATCCACAAGATTCTGAGTCTTTCTATAATTCCATACAAATAGAAATAACGCCTCTGCTATCAGAAGTATTGCTGCCACATAGTCCAAATGTGCTTTTGCTGCCAACACTGTGGCTATATAAACAAGTACATACGAACTATATTCAATTTTTCTGTCTGCAACTTTTTTTTGTAACATTCCCTTTCCTCTTTCACTACTGCATATAGTTTTCCGGGTAAACACCTGTCAGATATGCTACATCCTGGCTGATTTGCTGTACTTTTTCGGATGGCTCATAACCACTCTGCTGAAACAGCAGTTCGTGAAGCTGCCGCACATTATCTGCATGTCCGATTGCCACAGCATAGGATCCCTCCAGTCCGATTACATTCTCACTGGTCGTAATATCAAACGGAAATCCTTTGGTCTCTCCAATCTGATAACGGAAAATATTCAATCCCAGCTTCATAATATCCGGGGTTGTCAGATTCGTGGATATCTGCGGCAATACCTGATCCATGATCCGGTTCCATTTGATGGGACCTGCGGTCTTTAATTTCTGGATCATCTGCTGCAGCACAATTCTCTGACGTTCTGCACGCTTAAAATCATCTCCGTCTGTATATCGGATTCTGGTATAGGAAACTGCCTGTATCCCATCCAGATTATAAACCCCGGGTGCATTCTCGTCTAATGTGTGTGTCTGGCGTCCCACTACCTGGGAAGTTTCTGCTGTATATCCATTCAGCCAGAAGATTTCCTCACTGGTCAGTTCTACTTGTACTCCTCCCAGAATATCAATGATATCTGCAAGCGCATTAAAATTCACCGAAGCATACTTTGTAATATCCAGATCCAGATTTCTGTTGAGCATAGCTACAGCCTCCTGTGGTCCTCCAAAAGAGTACGCGGCATTTGCCTTTTCATAGGACCCGTCCTGCTGCTGCATCAGTGTATCCCGAAATACAGAAATGATCTGCACGGCACCCGTCTTATTGTTGATGCTGACAAGCATCATACTGTCACTTCTTACGCCTCCATCCAGTTCTCCTTCTCTGGAATCCAGACCAAACAGTGCCACATTCGTGTATCCTTCCGGTGTCTCATGAAGCTCCAGTCCGCTCTCATCCAATGTACGATGTTCCAGCCGGTCCATCTTATACATCATAAATGCAGCTAAAACAAGAACTGCAAGTACCAGGATTTCCAGGATCAAACACGCAATTCCACGTCTCTGCCGTTTCCGGTTCAATCTTTTTCTCTGCTGCAGTGACATCTTCTCTCTTCTGCGAAACATAGATCAGCCTCCGTATTAATATGCATTTTTGTTGATGAATCCTTTAAAAAACGTCAGTAAGATGATTTTAAAATCCAGTCCCAACGTCCAGTTTTCAATATAATACAAATCGTACTCGATCCGTTTTCGAATGGAAGTATCTCCCCGATAACCATTCACCTGAGCCCACCCCGTCAGCCCCGGTCTCACCTGATGCTTGATCATATATCTTGGAATCTCTTCTTTGAATTTTTCCACAAACAACGGACGTTCCGGTCTTGGCCCTACAAGACTCATGTCCCCTTTGAGCACATTGAACAACTGTGGAAGCTCATCAATGCTTGTCTTGCGGATAAACTTTCCAACCGGTGTAACTCTCGGATCATCCTTTGTTGTCCATTCCTTTTTCTCTTCACTTTCTTTCTGCACAATCATCGAACGAAATTTGTACATATAAAATGGTTTGTTCTGTAGACCGATTCGCTCCTGCTTAAAGATCAGCGGTCCCGGTGCAGTCAGCTTGATCAAAATGGATACGACCAGCATCACCGGCGAAAAAAGAATAATGGCAACAATTGCGCCGAAAATGTCCACTGCTCTTTTTACGAATTTATTCAATGCATTGTTCAATGGTACATGACGAATATTGATCACCGGAAGTCCCTGAATATCCTCTGTATAAGGTTTCGTCGGAATAATATTGTTGTAATCCGGAATAAATTTGGTATGCACACCTGACTTTTCGCACATATTGACAATATATTCCAATTTGTGATATTCATCGAGTCCCAGTGTAATTGCAATTTCGTCAATCTGATTTTGCGGAAGGATCACCAGCAGATTATCAATGCTGCCAATGACTTTTACGCCTTTATACTCCATGCCCCTTGGCTGATGATCATCCAGGATTCCACGTACTGCATATCCCCACTCCGGATTTGCAAGAATCCGGTCAATATACTGCTCCGCTGCACGACTATAACCAACCAGAATCATATGCTTCTGGTTGTATCCGTTCTTTCTCGCCTTGCGCAGAACGATCCGGACAATGTTACGCACGAACACTTCCATCGTGATATTCACAAAACAGAAAATAAATACCACCCATCTGGAATATCTGTCCGAAAGCTTGGCCAGGAAAAATACCATGGTCACACCCATCAGACCGATCACATTCGCCTGAACCACATGCCATGCTTCCAGCCTTCTTCCCTGCACCCGCTTCGGTGTATACAATTGGAATGCATAATACAGAACCAGATATGCAGGTACCAGAAACAACAGAACCTTCATATATTCCCGCAAAGACAAATACCATGGATCCAACTCAAACAGTCCACTGCGAAAACGAATATACCAGGACAAAACATATGCTGCGATAATCACAACTGCATCCAATACGATTTGAATGCGGTTTAATAATTTTTGATTTTCTTTTATCATAATACGACCTTCCGTTATTTTACTTTTAGAAACACATTATCTATGATATAATACAATACTTTATTTCAATGGACAAGCATAAACTTTATTTTAACCTTATTTTATTCATTTTTCCGTAATATTTTCGTAATTTTTAATAAACATATGTTTGTATAGAAAAACAAAGCCGAATTTGATATAATACTTTCGCGAAATAAATTACAGCAGTAATAGAAATGAGGAGCACATGAAAGTTACAATCATTATTCCCAATTATAACGGAAAACATTTTATGGAGCCATGTCTGGCTTCTTTACGCGAACAGACCTGCCGGGATTTTCAAATTCTGGTCGTAGACAACGCTTCTACGGACGGCAGTCTGGAATATATGGAACAGACCTATCCAAATATCAAAGTGCTGTCCCTGGATTCCAACTATGGATTCAGTCGGGCTGTCAACGAAGGGATTCGACATGCAGACACCCCTTATGTCATTTTGTTAAACAATGACACAACCGTAGATTCTCACTACGTGGAAGAGATGATCCGTGCTATTGAAGTTTCTGACCGGATTTTTTCCGTAAGCAGTAAAATGATCCAAATGTACCATCCTGATCTGATTGACAGCGCCGGAGACCTGTATACGTTGATGGGATGGGGGGTATGCAGAGGCACCGGCCGGCCGATTTCAAATTACACCAAGGACGATACTGTCTTTACTGCCTGTGCCGGAGCTGCCATCTACCGCCGCAGCGTGTTTGATGAGATTGGTTTCTTTGATGAGAGTCATTTTGCCTACCTGGAAGATATCGACATTGGCTATCGCGCCATGATCTACGGCTACAAAAACTGTTTCTGTTCTTCCGCTCTTGTATACCATGTTGGAAGCGGAACGAGTGGCTCTAAATACAACACATTTAAGGTGAAACTCTCTGCCCGCAACAGCGTCTGGCTCAATTATAAAAACATGCCGCTTTTACAGCTCATCCTGAATTTTCTCCCATTGCTTTTGGGATATCTGGTAAAATATTTGTTTTTCTGCAAGATCGGATTTGGAAAGGATTACAAAGCCGGAATCAAAGAAGGACTGCAGGGTATAAAAAGGTGCCGCAAAGTGCCGTTCCGGATACGCCATCTCGGCAATTATATCCGGATTGAATGGGCTCTGATCCGTCATACTTTTGGATATGCTGCAGACTGGCTGAAACGGAAAGTACTGCATCGATAAAATCAGGAAGGAAAGTGATCTGCAAAACCACTTTCCTTCCTGATTATTTTTTCTTATACCATCTGTTTAATCTGCGTATAAACTGCGCCTTCCACTGCTTTATATTCTCCTGCGGAAGAAGGATATGTGTTTCATATGGTGCACTCAGCCATGCCTCTGCCTCTCTTTGCATGCTTCGCTTTAGCACCGGAAGATGCATCTCATTGCGCAGTGCCTGAGCATAATCCATATCGGAAATGATCAGGCTTCGGTGCAGCATCGTCAGACTTTGGATGCCTGCCTGAATGTGTGTTCCGATATAATCCACACTTTCAAGATTTAATGTTTCCTGTAATGCCTGAATCGTCCCCGGAATCAGTGTATACTCTCGAAGATCTGTCAGGCTTCGCAGATATTCCAGATTCGCTCTGTCTCTGATCCAGATGTAGACTGTTTCATACTCTTCCTTCAGCATCCGCAGCAGATTTCTGTCGTCTTCCAGGCTTCCACCCTGATTTTCCAATGCTGTCAAAACATCTCTTCCCTTTTTCTTCGGAATTTTTTCGCATTGTTCAGCAGTCAGACTCCATAAGGACGGACACCCCGTCCTTACCACATTTTGAATTCCCGCCTGTTCCAGAAAATGCTTCGTTTTTTCATCTCTCACGGAATGAAGCATTCGCCCGCATAATAGAAACTGAAGCAGACTTTTTGTATAACTGCTGATAGGATCTCCTGTTTGAAATTCCCGAATCCCCGCTCCCATAAGACAAATATTCTGATGTTCCGTCAGTGTTTCTGAAAAAGACAAGATTCCTGCTTTTTCCATCTGACCGGAAAGAATGTTGGCGCCACATAAAATTTTTCTTCCCTCTTTTAGGACTCCCATATCATCCCCTGGATGGGAAGTCGGCATACATAGAAATGGTCGGTCCTGAAACAGTCCGCTGCATATTTTTCTGCATTCTCCCACGATCATCTTGTCTGTAGTTCTGTTTGATCCCACAGATGTATCTAGAAATACCAGACTCTCTTCTGCACCTTTCCATCTTTTTGAAGGTCTTATCGACTGCATCTGCCGGATTCTCTGCTTTGTCATCTCACTGGATAATCCCCCGCCAAAATATTCATACTGCCTTGGCATCGTCATTGCATAGAGATCAATTTCTGTTCTTACCTTTTTTTCTTTTTGCAGAAGCTCCTGCAAATATGTAATATAGTCATCAAATTTTAATTCTGTTTCGATCCAGGCTTTCGCTTCTTCTGGCTGCCTGGTTCGTCTGTGAGCGAAAAGTTCTTTCGTTGTCATCGCCATCTGATGCACGTCAAAGTCCGGAATCAGATTCCCCCGTCCTCTGGCAAGCATGGTGTTGACGCCGCCTGAATTTTCAAATGCAACAACAGGAATTCCATACTTCATCGCTTCCAGCACAACGGATGGAAATGGATCCTCTCTGGAGGTCAGCCAAAACACATCTGCCCGACTCAACAGGGCATGATATTTCCTTTTATCCTGAATAAACGGAATAAAATGAAAATTCTGTGCCAGATTGGATTTGCAGATCTGATCATGCATCCACCCTTCCAGGATTGGATCCTGAAATCCCCCAGCCCATACAAACTGCACCTCTTCTTCCGTTCTGTGAAGGATCGATGCCGCTGCAACAAACAAATCCGTACCTTTTCTCAATTCACAGGTCCCGGAACACATCACAATCTTCTGATCCTGGGGGATGCCATATTCTTCAAATAGATACGACTCTTTCTCCGGTTCATCAATCTGCATATAGACTCCCTGCGGACGAACGGCACACTCCCCCTCAATGCTCGGATACAATTCTTCAAATCCCGCCCGTACGCTTACATCCGGAAATACAATATAATCCGAATAACGTGCAATCTCTGCTCCTGCTTTCAGAAATCCATACAATTCTATCGTTGCTTTCATCTCGTGAATCAAAGAGATGATCTGAAACCCGTATTCTTTCAAAAGACGCACATATTGTCCGGCAACAACCGTATTGGTAATTGCATGAACAAATCCGGCATCCCTCAAAACCCACGTCAATGCTTCCAGATACTCTTCCCCACTCAGATTTTTCATTTTTCCGTTTGTGCCACACCACCCCACTGATACCCGATTTCTTGTACTGTCGTGCAGATAAAGTACCGGAATGTTCTCCTGCGTAAATTTTTCTTCTAAAAATCCATTTCCATGTCTTGCGGCAAGTACTACCACATCCTGTCCGCGCCGCTTTAAATTTTGTGCAATATGATACGCCAGGATCGGTGCCCCACTCTGATTCATATCATGTGTGATCAGTACGGTCCTCTCTGTTCCGTTCAGTTCCCCCAAATTTTCTCTCAGTACTTGAAAACCGTTCTCAGAATCAACCGGAACCATTTCCAGTTTGTCGATCTCAACCGTGACTGTCTCTTCTGCCAGATCCAGTCGTATTGCTTCTACAGGATAGGGAAAATAAATTTCCTTTTCCATCTCCTGATTCAAAAACAAGGAAAAGGTATATACCCTTTCTTCACTGAATTCTTCACCTGCACCTTTATAATAAAGTGCCGCCTTAAAATATTCTGCATCTTTCAGGCGCAGCAAAAACTTCAGTCGTATGCCCTTTGTTTCTTTCTCAAAATAAACATGCAGCTGCGGATCCTGAGCCTGCAGTTTCCATACACCGCAGCTTTGTTCCATATTTACATAAGCTCTGCAGGACTCTCTCTCAATCCGAATTCCATCTCTGTCCATCCCCAGCACTCCCCCCCTTTTTTCTTCTATTTATTGTATCATACTCCCGTATTAAAAAAAAAGACAAGATTTCATCAATCCTGTCTTTTTCTCTTTTATTTCTTAAGAAAATCTTGTCATATATCCCGGATATTCAGCATGACCGGTTGCAAGCATTTCACCATTGACTGTAATGTGGATTTTTGCACAATGATAAACATCCAGATATGTGTTGCAGATGCTTCCAATCACCAGATATTCTGCAGACGATCCCATCTCTTTGATGTAGCTTCCAAACTTCTCTGACAGATCCAGGTCGATCACCTGCTCGGCATCCTGCTCCTTTTTCGTAAAACTTAATACCGTGGTATCTGAAGGAAGCACACCTGCTGCTGCCAGCTGGGAGAGCACTGTCTGAGGTGTGATTTCCTCTAAAGATACTTCCTTTTTATCATATCCGGATACGTCCTTATTCTGTGAATATACGGTAATCGTTCCAGGTCCCAGATTGTTCTCATCTTTTGATGTATCTTCCGGTTCTTGCTGTACTTCGCCTTGATCTGCCTCTTCTGTTGTGTCTGTCACTTCCCCTGAAGGCTCTTTTTCCGGCTCTTTGTTTTGTTCTTCCTGCGTAATTTTATCTTGCTCCGGCTCTGACTGTTCTGTCGTTCCACAGGCCGTAACTGCAAACATCAACACAACGGCCATCAAAATCCCTGACACATATTTTTTCTTCATACTCCCACCTCTTTTTAACGGATTTCTTCCAGATATCGTTTTAAGGCATCCTGCCAGGTCGGAAGTGGTGTAAATCCATTTTGTTCCAACTTGGATTTATCCATCCTGCTATTATGCGGACGCTTTGCTTTTGCAGGAAACTGGTCACTTGTTACCGGAACCAGATTGACATCCATTCCTGCCTGCGCAAAAATTTCTTTTGCGAATTCATACCATGTGATATATCCGCCTTCATTTGTTACATGATATTTTCCGTAAGCATCTTTTTCCAACATGTCTACCAGCAGTCTTGCAAGATCATACGTATATGTGGGAGTTCCCACCTGATCATCCACGACAGTCAGCGTATCATGCGTTTCTCCGAGTTTCAGCATCGTCTTAATAAAGTTCTTTCCATTCACTCCAAATACCCATGCGATTCGGACAATGTAGTATTTGTCGAGAAGGCGCTCCACAGCCTGTTCTCCCTCATATTTGGTCTGTCCGTAAATATTCAGCGGACAGCTCACCTGATCATCCGGTTCCCATGGTCTGGTTCCTTCTCCGTCAAAGACATAATCTGTGCTCAGATAAATCATTGGGATATCCAGTGCTTTGCACACCCTGGCAATGTTCTCTGTTCCGTCTGCATTGACTTTTCGGCACATTTCTTCATTGTCTTCCGCTGCATCCACTGCTGTCCATGCGGCACAGTGAACAACACTGTCTACTTTTGCCTCACGAATGACAGAATCTACTGCTGCTGCATCTGTGATGTCCATTTCTTCAACATCTACACCAACACCTTCATATCCTCTCTTTGCAAGCTCGTTCATGACATCATGTCCAAGCTGACCTTTGACTCCTGTTACCAATGTTCTCATATGTTGTCCTCCTGTTTTCAGCTCTGCCTGTTCTATCAGACTCTCAGACTAAAATCCGTCTTATCCAATGTCAAATTCGGACTATAGTAAGGATCTCCTTCTTTTAAAATATCATGCCATCTGTACTGGAATGTTCTGATTTCTCCCTGGAATCGAAGCACTTTTTCTTCGGTGTCTTCCAAACCTCTGGATTTTGATTCGTAATGATGCAATTCCGCATACGGATTGTATACAACCAAATATCCGGCTTTTCTGACTTTCAAACAAAAGTCCACGTCATTAAATGCTACGGCTAATTCCTCTTCAAATCCGTTTACCTCATCAAATACTTTTCGTTTTGTCATCAGACACGCTGCTGTAACCGCACTGTAATCCTGTGCTGTTACGATTCTTCCGAAATATCCCAGGGAATCTTTTGGCTCTCCGACAAAGGTATGTCCGGCGACTCCACCTAAACCTATGATTACACCCACATGCTGAATCGTGTCATCCTCATAATATAATCTTGCTCCGACAATCCCCACGTCATCACGCATACAATATCCCAACAGTTCTTCGATACAGTCTGGATTGATGATCTCCGTGTCATTGTTCAAAAACAGCAGATACTCTCCTTTTGCAAATCCAACTCCATAATTGTTAATTGCAGAATAATTGAATTCCCGCTCCCAGAACACAACTTTCACTTTTGGATTTTCTGCCTGAAGCCTCTCATAATATTCAAATGTTTCTTTCTTTTCACTGTTATTTTCAATTACAATATATTCGATATTTTTATAGGTTCCTTTTTCCTCAATGGAACGAATACATTTGTCCAGATCCTCTGTGTGATCTTTATTCGGAATGATCACAGATACCAACGGCTGCTCTTTCAGATGATACTTACTTCTGTAAATACCATTCAACTGCTCTGCTGAAACCTCTGCATCAATTCCGCATCTGTCGTAATGTGCCTGGATTGCACGGATACCTGCTTCAAATGCATACCTCTTGCTTTCCGGATTTTCTGCTGTCGAATCTTTATGCGCACGCCAGTGATATAAAATCTTTGGAATGTGACGGATGTTCCCCGCCTGCTCTGCACAACGCAATACAAAGTCATAATCCTGTGCACCGTCATACTCATGGTTCAGCAATCCGACTTTCTCAAAAAGACTTCGTTTTACCACAAACAAATGACAGATATAGTTCACGCTTCTAAGGAGATCAATGTTAAAGTCCGTCTTAAAGTGCGGCTGGAAATGTTCCTTGCCATCCATGGAGATCTTATCTTCATCTGTATAAATTGCTTCAATAGTCTGATCCTGATTCAATAAACGAACACACTCATAAAATGCATCTGGTGCAAGCAGATCGTCATGATCCCCAAAAGCAATGTAGTCCCCTGTACAAATTTTCAAAGCCTCATTTGTATTGTCGGAAATATGCAGCTGCTTTTCATTGTGTACCACCTTGATCCTCGCATCCTTTGCCGCATACTGACGCAATTTTTCTTTGATTGGAGAATCTTTTCCGCTTCCATCAGACAAACACAATTCCCAATTTCTATATGTCTGTTTTTTGATCGAATCTATCATTTCATCCAGATATTTTTCCGGAGTTTTATATAACGGAACAACAATCGAAATTTTCGGTGCATACGTAAATTTCTGCTTTCTCTGTTCTGCCAGCATCTTTTCCGTCGGAAAATGCGTCTTCATCCAATTTTTATAGGAGACTTCATCTTTGTGCGTCAATTTTGTATAAAACCGCTCCATCGTCCGCTTCATTCCGAACTGCTGATAATACACATACGCTTTAACTCCACTCTTTTTCAGTTTCTGAATGCCTTTTTTGATTTTTGACGGTTTTAAGATCAGATTGAATTTTGCAGCTCGTTTTCCAGATTTCATCGCAATTGTAATTCTTTTTGGAACTTTTCCATGACATTCTGCTGTAAATCCATGTACTTCTGCATCCGTGCATTCCGGATACTGACGCATTACATCATTTCTTCTTTTGTATTTGACCGTACTCTCTAACTTTCTGTCTTCATTGTCATACAATGTAATCTTTACGTCATCTGTGCTCACAAACCATCCTGTTACGCAAAACACCTGATTTCCCACTGTACCACCATCAATGCAGTACTCGATCTTATTTTCTTTTTTTACAAGCTGTGAAACTTTTATCTTCAGGCTTTCTTTTTCCTGCCCCTGGCATTGATTCACCAGAGTCAGACATTTTCTCTCCTGCCAGTCTTTCGGCAGGCGTACCCAAAGATACACCCTGTTCTTCACTTCTGCTTTTCCATCTGCACACTGATGTGCATCCACAACATCCGCATGCTGCTCTGTTGCATAATCCAGATTTTCGCCATCCATATTTACCACAAGTTGATTATCCCCGATTTCGTTCTCCTGAAACCACCCCTGTATCAGCAATGTGTTTCTGTCTTTTACATGAAATCGATATGCTGTCACATAAAATTCGTTTTTCATCCTGTTCTCCTACTATTTGAATAACTTGTATAATAACTTCATAAAGACCACAATAAATGCAACAAACCCAAGCAGTACTAAAAAAGTCTCTGCGTCAAACCGATGGCTGACATATCTTGCAGCAAGCGCACCTTCTGTCTCATGGTTCTTAATGTACAAAACCTGCGCATCTTCTTCTTTTTGAGGCACTACATAAAAGCTCACTCCATTTGTGGTATCTGCGCCCGTTTCTGTAAGTTCAAACAGATAGCTGTTTCCTTTTGCAGCATCGATCTGTTCTATTTCAAGCAGATTAAATTTATTATTTTTGATTTCATCTGCTCTTATAATACCGGATACAATCTCTTGTTCTGTCTCTGCATCCTTCAGACAATACTGTACTTCTACACCAGATACATCTCCCAAAATGGAACATTTCAGGTTGATTCCACTTAAAAGCTCTTCCTGACTGGTAAATTCCTGACGAATCGATTCTCCTTCCAAAAGCGTTCCTGTACTGATAAATGCTGATGTATCTGCATTTCTGTCATATAAATATGAATTCTTATCAATATGTGCATACAGAAAAGCCAGAACTACAACAATCAGAATTCCTATACCTGTTTTTATATATTTTTTCATTTTCATAATTCCTCTTTATGCTTTTTCATATACGCCACATATCTCTTTGGCATCTCCGAACATCTTCAGCACCCCATGATCCAACCATACTACTTTATTGCAGATTTTTTTCACCTGCTCAATGCTATGGGATACAAACAGAATCGTTGTTCCCTGATCTTTCATGTTCTGAATTCTGGCTTCACACTTCTCCTGAAACCGGAAATCTCCAACGGAAAGCACTTCATCCACGATCAAAATATCCGGAATTCCAATCGTTGCGATTGCAAATGCCAGACGAGACACCATACCGGAAGAAAAATTCTTAACCGGAACATCCATAAAATCCCGCAGTTCTGAAAATTCTACGATATCTTCATACTGGGCTTCCATCTGGGCTCTGTTATAACCGAGCAGCGCTCCGTTCAAAAACACATTTTCCCGGGCAGTCAGATCCATATCAAATCCTGCTCCCAATTCAATCAGGGGCGCAATATTTCCACCCACAGTCACGTTCCCTTTGGTCGGCTTTAACACGCCTGCAATTGTTTTAAGCATCGTACTTTTTCCACTTCCATTCAGACCGATCAATCCAAGAGAATCCCCGCGTTTCACCTCAAAAGAAACATCTTTCAAAGCCCAGAACTCGTCATAAGAGACCTGTTTTTTCAAGCTCTTTATCACATATTCTTTAAAACTGTCAAACTTCTCTGATGAAAGATTAAATCTCATCGAGACATGTTCCACATTGATAATTGTTTCCTGTTCCATATACTTCTCCTAAATATTCAGTATAAATTCATCCTGATTTTTATAAAATACATACGTTCCCAACACAAGAACAACTGCTACTTCTGCCATTCCCAGAACGATTGATGAAAAGGTCGGCAGCGTATTGTAGAACATCACATTCCGGAACATCTGCACCATATTGGTCAACGGATTGATATTGACCACGATACGGACTGCTTCCGGCAAGATTGACATCGGATAAATAACCGGTGTCAAATACAAAAGCCCTGTTGTAAACACGGAATACAGGTGCATGATATCTCTGAATTTGACAGTCAGAGCTGCCAGGAGCATCCCCACTCCCAGTGAAAATAAAATAATCATCGCCAGCGGAATCACGCTCAGGACTACTGTCCAATGCAATTCTGCACGCATTGCCACCATAACCAGGATCAACGCAACCAAAGATGCCATCAAATTGATAAAACTGGAAAAAACTCTGGCTATCACAAATAAATATTTCGGTACATATACCTTTTTGATCAGCGCTGCACTTCCGATGATCGAAGTCATGGAACTTGTCGTTGCATCATTAAAAAAGTTAAAAATCAACTGCCCGCTCAAGATATAGAGTGGAAAATTCTCAATATCAAATTTAAAAATGCTGGAAAACACCACGGACAAAATGATCATCATAAACAATGGATTCAACAATGTCCAGAGAACTCCAAGGACAGACCGCCGATATTTGATCTTGATATCTCTCGCCACAAGTTCTGCCAAAAGCGGCTGAAACTTTTTAAAATTCTGAATATAACTTGACACAATCTTCCTCCGGCTTCTATTTGTTCAGTTCTTTGATTCCGCCCCATTTCTGATCTTTTTCAGAAATCGTCAGTTCCATATCTTCCGGAATCGGCCACTCAATTCCAATATCCGGGTCATTCCATGCCAGACCGCCTTCATCATTTGGATGATAAAAATCTGTACACTTATATGCAAACTCTGCAGAATCGGACAGCACTACAAATCCATGTGCAAAATCTTTTGGAATAAAAAACTGTTTTTTATTCTCTGCTGACAGCAATACTCCATACCACTGTCCATAGGTCTTAGAACCTTTTCTCAAATCTACAGCAACATCGAATACTTCTCCGCTTACCACACGAACAAGTTTGTCCTGTGGATAATTGATCTGGAAATGTAGACCACGGAGTACTCCTTTTTTGGAACTGGACTGATTGTCCTGAACAAACTCCATATCAATGCCTGCCTCTTTATAATCATTGTAATTGTAAGTTTCCATAAAATAACCTCTCTCATCGCCAAATACGGTTGGAGTGATTACTTTCAGTCCTTCAATCTCACATGTTTCTACTTTAATTTTTCCCATATCCAAACTCTCCTTTATTTCTGATCAATATATTTACCATCCAGAACGTCTTTTAGATAACGTCCATACTGGTTTTTCTGATAAAGATCACATGCCTTTCCAAGTTTTTCTTTATCGATCCAGCCATTGTTGTATGCAATTTCTTCCAGACATGCAATCTTGCGATTCTGATGTGTCTCCACTGTCTTTACAAAATTTGTTGCATCCACCAGAGATTCATGGGTTCCTGTATCCAGCCATGTAAATCCCTGTCCAAGCAATGTGACGTCCAGATTTCCCTTTTCCAGATACATTCTGTTCAGATCCGTGATTTCCAGTTCTCCTCTCGCACTTGGTCTGATCTGTTTTGCATATTCTACCACATGTTTGTCGTAAAAATACAATCCTGTCACTGCATAATTTGACTTCGGATACTCCGGCTTTTCCTCCAGAGAAACAGCTTTTCCTTCCTCATCAAATTCAACTACACCAAAACGCTCTGGATCATCTACGTAATATCCAAACACTGTAGCTCCATCTTCTTTTGCAGCAGCCGCTTTCAATCTCTTACTCAGACCATGACCATGGAAAATATTGTCTCCAAGGATCATCGCACAGCTTTCCCCGTCAATAAATTCTTCCCCTAGCAGAAATGCCTGTGCAAGTCCATCCGGTGACGGCTGCACCTTATAACTGAGCTGGATTCCAAACTGGCTCCCATCTCCCAAAAGTTCTTCAAATCTCGGTGTGTCATCCGGTGTGGAAATGATCAGAATTTCACGGATCCCTGCCTCCATCAAAATACTCAGCGGATAATAAATCATCGGCTTGTCATAAATAGGCAGTAACTGCTTGCTTGTCACCTGTGTCAATGGGTAAAGTCTTGTTCCTGATCCACCTGCTAAAATGATACCTTTCATCTTTCAATCTCCTCCTGTTCGTAGATTCAACCTCATAACGCAAACCAGCAGTATCCTAGGATACTGCCTGTTTGAACACGTTATTTATACATTTCTTCGTAATATTTCTGATAGTCACCGCTTGTAACATTCTTCATCCATTCCTCGTTCTCAAAGAACCACTTGATCGTCAGGCGAATACCATCTTCAAACATTGTCTCCGGATACCAGCCAACTTCTTCTTTGATCTTATCCGGCGCAATCGCATAACGTCTGTCATGTCCTTTTCTGTCTTCCACATATGTGATCAGTTTTTCACTAACCAGTTCTTTTCTTGGATCTCCCTCTGGCAGCATCTCCTGTAATGTGTCCAGAATGATGTGGATAATCTCAATATTCTGCTTTTCATTATGGCCGCCAATGTTATAAGTCTCAAAAAGTCTTCCCTTCTCCTGCACCATGTCGATTCCTTTTGCATGATCTTCTACATACAGCCAGTCTCTGACATTCTTTCCATCTCCATATACCGGAAGATTCTTACCCTGCAGAGCATTATTGATGATCAGCGGGATCAGCTTCTCAGGGAACTGATATGGGCCATAATTGTTGCTGCAATTTGTAATATTTGCCGGGAACTTATATGTATCCATATAAGATTTTACCAGCATATCAGAAGATGCCTTACTTGCAGAATACGGACTGTGCGGATCATATGGAGTTGTTTCATAGAAATATTCTCCCTCTTCTTCCAGAGAACCATACACTTCATCTGTAGAAACATGAAGGAATTTCTTATCTTCTTTAAAAGTTCCATCCGGAAGCTCCCACGCCGCCTTTGCAGCATTCAGCATCACAAGAGTTCCCAAAACATTGGTCTTTACAAATACATCCGGATTCTTAATACTCCGATCCACATGACTTTCCGCTGCAAAATGTACAACCCTGTCAATATCATTTTCTTCGAAAATCTGATTGATCGCATCTGCATCACAGATATCTGCCTTCACAAATGTATAATTCTCTCTGTCTTCTATATCTTTCAGGTTCTCAAGATTTCCTGCATATGTCAGCTTGT
>ERZ1106969.1020-NODE-1020-length-22707-cov-20.551298_pt1 | contig 22707 bp, 38 predicted proteins | sample MGYA00403685_ERZ1106969 | MGnify/ENA primary metagenome ERZ1106969 (study PRJEB35170, sample SAMEA104062416) | human gut metagenome | biome: human gut; feature: human-associated habitat; material: faeces | place: Denmark | collected 2012-05-18 ... | reverse complement strand
GCAGGCGGAAGGGTTGGTATGCGCTATCCGTTACCTTGGTTTCCTCTTTCAGACGTCCCCAACCGGTGTAGTTGCCGAACCACAAGAGGTTGCTGTCTTTATCGGTCATCTCACGCGGGATGCCGATTTTGTTGCAGTGGAAGTAGTGAATTTGTTGTCGGCTTTCTCTGTCTTCGCTGATGTGGTTTAGACAGGCGAAACCGCCTTCCTGCGTACCACAATGCTCTACGTCGGGATTGGAGGTTTCGTACGGGCTACAGCTTGCTATTTTGAATGAGTTATTTTTTCTACTCTCCCATCTTTTTTAGAAATAACTATATGGAAATTACCACCTAGTGCTTGTGGAGGGGCTCCATTAATGATCCAGACATCTTTCTCTTCAATAATACGGTATGGTTTTTGATTTATTGAAACGGTATTTCCATATACGTTTTTTATGTATATTTCAGCAAGCTCAAGAGCCATATTTTCTGAACTGACTAACATATTGCTCTCCTTTTTGTCTAAAAAATCTTTTGCAAAAGCTGAAGTAAAACAAAGAAATACTAATATAATAAAGAGACAGATTTTGTTCATCATTCTTTCCTTAATACCAAAATTTAAAAATCGATTGTGCTTGTGTAGGTAATGCATTATCTATATATTGATTAAATGAGAAATTTTTAAAGAACGAATGTTTCAGACGGCCTTGATGCTGATCAATAATCGGATTATTAAAGAACCAATATTTCAGACAGTCTCAAAGAACGGATTAAGACTGTCTGAAAAGCAAAAAACGCGTGCGTTCACACAGCACACAAGCTACTTCGAGACTGGAGGTTTTATACGAGCTACGGCTTGCTTTAATTATTAAACTGGAGTCATTCTGCTAAAGCAATCATATAGATTTTTACCAATTAAATAGATATTTTGGAATTTTACTTCTTCAGGCATTTGTACCCCAAATTCATCAAAATAATCTTCTTCATCCCATTCATTTTCGTGATCCCAATAGAAAATTTGCCCAATTCTTTCTCCTTGAGTACATAGACAAATCAAATCACCAAATTCATTACTTGATATTGGTAGAAAATTATCTGGTATTCTATTTTTGTATTTTTCAAGCCTTTCACTAATTTGGGAGTTTTTTTGGTAGTTTATATTTTCACCATAAAAAAAGCCTAAATCACCACCATTCCATTCGATATTACCACCTACAGGAATATCGTCATCAGGATAACAATATTCAGGCAAATTACTATATGGTGTTAACTTAAATTCTTTTATAAACCCCGTCTCTCCACCAAATAATTCAAGGTAATCCAAATAATCTGAAAACTCTTCTTTAGTAATATCTAAAAATTTAGACATTGATTTTCTAGATGTAGGAATCAGTGGTTCAAATGTAAACCTTTGAACTCCGCCCATTTCCTCAACTAAACTCCTAATTTTCATTTTCATTAATCCTTCCAGTTATAATTTTGTCAAATAATCAACATTTCTTCTTAGGGTGTTTATTACGCATAGTACATGTATGTATTCCACACATATGTTACATTAAAACTAAAAATTTCATGTAGACTAAGAATTGCTTAAATCAGGGAGGATAATAGGTTTGTAACTAAGTACTTTATCAGCTATTTCCTCGGAGCTCATGTCTGTCCAATATATATAATCTGATATATTTGGATCTGTGACCAAATTTACTAATTTTTCAAGGAGTACCTCTTCATCCTCTTCTGATCCTTCAAAATTTCTTAACTGATCAATCAGTTTGATTAAATATAATCTATCCAACATAATGCTATCCTCTTCCAAAATGGTATTTCTGGTCTAGTATCTCTTTATGAAAGCTACGCTTACTATATATACACGACGCTACGCCAGTTTATTAATCATCAGGGTTTTCTTCCAAATAATTTAAAAACTCCTCAAACGATTTCGCAATAATAATTGAATTTTTTTTAAAATTAGCTTCCCTTGATATATTTTCACTCCATACGTCCCTTACATAATAAATAATTTGCCAACTATTTTTTTCTAAACAGAGGTAATTACCTCCCCAATCAAAAGCAAAAGGAATTAAACTCCTAGGTAACTCATTAAGTTCCCATTCATTTATTGCTCTTCCTTCTAATGTAAAATCTGGATCATCCTCAAACTGCTTAGAATATTTAATTGGAATGAAGTCGCGAATTTCAATATAATCATAATCAATATTATCATTGACAAAACAAGAAAGATTGGGAGTACCTCCATTCCATTTGAAGTAATGTGACTTGAATGAAGATGGAAAAGATACTTCTAGTTTTTTTTCAACTTCATTAAAATCGTTTTCACATAAATTTTTATCACAATCATAAAAATTGAGCATGGCAAACTCCTTTAATAATTTAACAAGCACCAGTTTTTTTCTTTTTTGGACGGTTTTCTTCCTGTTAACCAACCTTTCCTTTCGCTAAGTTTAAGAGCTTTAGGTGTATCATATTTTTTATTTAAGCATAGTTTAATTTAAAAACGACAAGCTTCCCCTCAGGATATTTACCTTCCCATCCACAAGGCCAAAACCCTTTAAAATAAGCATCTTCTATCATATTCCAAATAGGATGATTTTTCTTATATTTGTTGTTTAAATAACAATTAAATAAATCGGCATCTATATCACTAAATAAACTATCTTTTAATCCCTCCTCTAAGTGCAAGGAATTCAATTTTTGTTCAATTGCAGGAACAGCATATTCATCCCAAAAATTGTCATCTTCATCTGTAGATAGCTTTAAAATTAGCGAGTTTGATTCACGCAAATCCGCCCAAACAGTCTCTAAATCATACTGCTGATATGCATATCTTTGTGCTACTGAAATATCTTGGATAATTTTCCATTGGCTGTTTTGATAATTACCTGATACTTCTAATAAATTATTTTTTATGAATCCTAATATTATATTCATAATGTTATTCCTTATTATGTTAAGTAATTAATCCAATCTTGTTTTGTTGTTGGTTTATATAAAGACATACTTCCTGACTTAAGTGCCTTATGAATTTTGGATTGTAATGATTGAATTTTTCTAGCCTTTTCTCTATCACATTTAGAATTTTTATCAATATTATCTACTATTTCCACAATTGCTTGGTTATATCCTCTATGATAGCCCTTATATTTAGAACGGGTAGTCCCTTTAGATAGAGATTCCGGTAACATAATTCCGTTACCTTTTCCGTTAAGTTTAAATAATCCTTATTTTTCTAAGCGTTGTAGCCATAGCTTGTGGTGTAACCGGCGGGATCGGTGATATTGATGTCGATTTGGTAGAGGTCGTCTGAAAAACAGCAACCATGTGCGTGCGTACCGCACATGTCCTACCTCAGGATCGGAGATTTCACTCCAGCCTACAGCTTGTTATTTATCATATACTTCCAAATTTTCTAATTCACCTTCATAAGTTATTTGAGTAGATATTTCCATATCAGGAAGAAACGAACCAGAATAGTATATAAATACTAAATCATCAAAATATGCTGTAATATTGACAATTTTTAAATCATTTGCTAATTCTTTATTATCGAATTCTGTTGGTTCATAATCACTTTGCTCATAGCAAGCTTGATTAATCTCTATTGAGATGTCTTTTATTAAATCATCAATGTTTATTCGTTTAAAAAAGCTATCTACCCTATCAAGAATTGGATAAATTTGGCTTTCTCTTTGTATGTTCCCTGATTCATCATCAATAAAAATGGGTATATCATACGGTTGCATACCACTAGGCGATAAAGATATTAAAGCAGTAGCTTTACCGTCATTAATTTTTAAGTTTTTAATCATGGATTAAATCCTCGCTAGGGTTGAAATTTAGAAAAAAATAATTTAAATTAATTAACATTTTGATGCTTTTCGTCTACGAGTAATCAAATTATAAATAAAAACTTTTATCCTACTTCCTGCTTTTTCTGTTTGTAGAACCTTACCATCTGGCATTCGTTTCCATTTATAAGTTTTCCCAGTATTTGTTGCACGATATTCGGCATTTACTCCTTTCTCTCCCACAAAATCCCTAATAAGCTCCCCAACCGTAATAATCCCCAAACCAGATTGTCTTCTTTATCGGTCATCTCTCTTGGGATGCCGAACGGGTCGTAGGCGTAGCGGCAGTTAAGTACGGTACAAAAAAGATTGTCTGAAAATACCGAATCTTACTTTTTGTTTTTTTTCTTAGGATTTAATTCTTCTTTACGTTGCTTATAAAATTGCCAATATTTTTTGTCTTCCATAGAGAAAGGTGTGTAACGTAGCTCATTATAAGTTAGGTCAAAATATTTATAGGCATTTTCCATATCACCCAATTCGTAATAAACGATTCCTGTCCATATAAACACACCTGCTGCAGGTTCATCTTTTCGTGCCTCAAGTGCAATTAACAACCACTCAAGGGCTTTTTGATAATCACCTAATTTTTTATAATTTTCTGAAATACCACAGGCGATTGCCGAAGTAGGCTCAACGAATTGAGTGGCTGGTTTGGGTAAAAGTTCCCATGCTTGATTCAGAATATCAATGCTTTCCTCCGGCGTAGTAGCATCATTTGAATTACATACAAAATCATTGATTTTTTTGTTTAATTCATAATTTACTTGATCTAAATACATAATTTATCCTTCTTATGTGCATTCTTTAAAGAGTATTTATTACCATGTTGGTCCGGTTGTGTACCTGTTCCAAGGGTTGTAGCTGTCGGGATCGGTGTAAATATAGATATATCTGCCGTCTGGTTGGATTTCTTGCAGTAAATGGCTACCGTCCCAAACGAATCCGACTTCCTCTTCGAGGCTGTCTGAGAAGCAGAAGCCGCGTGCGTGCGTTCCATTCGCACTCTACATCGGAATTGTAGATTTCATTGGCTACAGCTTGCTCATTTATAGAGACTGTATTACTTCTATATATCTGTCTGTTTTTTTATCCCAAAAAATGTACAAATAAGTAGTATCATGCTTCAACTTAGATATATCTAACTGCCCTAGAAACATTGCGGGAATATTATCAATGATAGGCCAATCAGGCTCCTGTAACCATTTGGGATGTTTATCCATGCAAATGAAATGTTCCTTAATGATCTTTTTAAAAGTGGTCACCGTCTTAGGTTTGTACTTATCATACAAGGAATTTAAATAACCCATATCAGCTGGTATCCAGTTAGGAATAGCCTCCAAAATCAAATCAAAATTTTTTTCTGTCGTTGAATTCGAAGAGTACGGGATATGCTTGTAATCTAAAATTTCCCTGAAAATATCCATCAAATTTAACTTTGCATCAAGAGATGTCAAATCCTGACTAATTAAATATTCATAAGTAGAATTACTATTCATATAAGGTTTAGCTTTAGTATTTTCCAACAGAGAAATTAATTCTTGATTGGAATACAACGCCATTTCCAATTCTTCAGTTGATAATTTTTCTTCCACAAAATTCTTTAAAATTTCTATTGCTTTCATGGTTAATCTCCTAGATTCCTATAAGGGGCAAGCATTGCATATTGTTCTCTAGTTACTTCTCTCAAATTAAAAGGACTATGCCTATCCTTCTGCCCAAGGCGTCGTAGGTGTAGGACCAAGTTTCTTTTGTGCCGTTTTTTTGAAGATTTTGGCTTTAACCAGTTGGTCATGCAGATCGTAGAAATAGTTCTGCACTTCGCCGTCAGTATGGGTTTTCAGACGACCTCGAAAAAGGATTGAGGTCGTCTGAAAATAGAAAAATAGAAAAAATAGAAATCGCGTACACAACCTACGTTGGGATTGGAGGTTTTGTACGGACTGCGACTTGCTTATTAATTATTCCTTAATATTATTGATAAAGAAATCAAATGACGAAGCAATTGTCGTTATAAATCCATCAGGATATAAAACACAAAGAGAGTTATCCTCTGGATTAAAACATAAAAATCCTGAATCTTGTAGACCTATTGCAAACATATTTTTAACTATCTTTTCATTAAAATAATCTGGTTCTTTAAAGTCTATAATTATTTCATTAATAATATTTAATGGAATTTGATAATTTGGGCCATCTGAAAATGTATCTTCAAAAAGAGTTTCTTTACTCCATAAGTCATAAAACAATGCTTCATCAAAATTTATATTATCCTCTGAATTATATAATATTTGAGAAAGCCCATTTTTATATTTATCAAGGAATTCTAAATAAGATGTTGGGAGTTTATATTGTTTAAAGATTTCTTTCATAATATAGTCCTTTAGTAAAAAATAATAGAAATTATCCACATTCTTCTTCTGCATATTTCTCTTGTTATTTTAAATAGCTTTCTGCACGTTTCTTCCAGTGTTCTTTGCCTTCTACCTGATGCAACTGTATACTTTTCCCATCAGTACCTTTAGCAGCAGCTTCATCTTTATACATCTTGCATATGTCTGATTTTGCCCAATCAATAATTCTATCGTCTTGATAAACGGATCTACCATATACTGGGCTAATTGTTTTATCTTTATTTTTTAGCATGTTGCGAAGCTATCGGCTTCTTAGACCTAATTCGTCCAACCAATTTAAGGGATTCGGTGCAAAAAAATAAAGATTATCCCCGCCCAAAAGCTTGATCGGATCCTGGTTCACAAACCGACCCACATCAGGCTCATAGTACCTAAAGAAGTTGTAATACAGCCCCGTCTCATGGTCAGCATATTGGTTCTACAAGCGGAAGGGCTGGTATGCACTATCCGTTACTCGGGTTTCCTCTTTCAGACGACTTCTATGTTAACTACTAATGAGATTGTTAAAGAATAAATGTTTCAAACGACCTCAAAGAAGGTATTAAGGTCGTCTGAAAAACAGAAACCGCGTGTGTACCGCACGCACTCCATGTCAGGACTGAAGGTTTTCTCCGGGCTACAGCTTGCTCGCTCCCTATCTGTGGTTTTTTGGGAACTATATAGGCTACGGCTTGTTGCTAATGAAAGAAGTATTATTGATGAATTAAGAATATTGCCAAAATCCAGCTACTACATCAATATTATCTTTATTATCTTTGTAATATATATACAATGCCCCATAATTAAAAGGGTAATTACCATTAAGAAGATTATCCGGGTAATAATCTTCATCTATACTCATCAAGTACAAATATCCGTTTTCTTCTAAATGTTTATAAAAATATTCTTCTTCTTGAATCAGTTGCAGTTCTCCTCCTACTGTTACTAAACCTGATAAATCATCACTATTTGCTTTTCTATACGGTTCAAAATAAATTCTATTTAAGTCCATATTTGTAAATGAAGTAATTTCACTTTCCTCAGATTTTGGATGAGTAAAAACTTTTATTGCACAATTAGGATAAATATTATTATCAAGCATAATATCATGATTTTTAGGCAAGAAAATAGATAAGACAAAATTAGTTTTTAATGGATGTTCAAAACATCCATAAAACATCATTTCTGAAATACAATCTTGTTTATCATCAAAATATTTAGGAATATTTCCTCCTATTCGATTAAGGCTAATTTCCTTAATCTCGTTCAAAATAACTTTTTCTTGAATAGCTTTAATCATTTTTATTTCCCATCCTCTTCTTAACAAGCCTATATAGATTCCATATCTAGTTAAATTTGTATTTAACTCAATATTATCCATTGCCGATTGTGCTTTCAATTTTTTAGGATCAAATAAATTAGCATTTTGTAATAACTCATGCGCTGATAATTTATCATTCTTATGTCGATAATCTTTATAACCCGCAATACCAAACTCTGGCAACAACCCCAAGCGGTGTATTCGCCGTACCATAAGAGATTACCATGGATATCGTTCATCTCTCTTGAGATGCCGAACAGGTCGTAGCCGTAGCAGCGGTTAAGTACGGTACAAAAAAGGTCGTCTGAAAATATCGAATCTGATCTGCACCCATTTTCTTGGACAGATATAATTAAGCTACTTTTTGGTTTTTTTCTTAGGATTTATTTCTTCTTTACGTTGCTTATAAAATTGCCAATATTTTTTGTCTTCCATAGAGAAAGGTGTGTAACGTAGCTCATTATAAGTTAGGTCAAAATATTTATAGGCATTTTCCATATCACCTAGTTCGTAATAGATAATACCTGCCCATAGAAATGTACTGCCATCAGGAACTGTTTTTCGCGCCTCTAATGCAATATTTATCCATTCAAGTGCCTTAGAATAATCCTTTAACTCTTTAAATCTGCCAGAAATTTCAGAACATAGCCCACTAGTTGGGGTTACGAATTGAGTAGCAGGTTTTGGAATTAAATCCCAAGCCCTCATTAGCTCATCAATCCTTTCCTGAGGAGTTTTAGCTTGTCTCGACTCACATATAATATTATTAATTTCACTATTTAACTCAGGATTAATATCAGATAAATACATGGTTTTCCTCTCATTCATAATTCTTCATTAACAACTTTTGGGTAACTTTCCATTTTTAGGCTTACAGGGTTTCTTATAACGTTCTTTGCTCTTTGCCCCACGGGAACGGTTTCCTAAAAGAGTATTTATTATCATATTGGTCGAGTTATATACCTGTGCCAAGGGTTCGTTTGTACCTCACATGCCCTACGTCAGGACTGGAAGTTTCATGCGGGCTACGGCTTGCTAATTTTGGTTCGATTCCTGATATTTTGTTATATCAGAAATAGTGATATCTTCATTATTAAACATATCATCCCAAATTTGCTTATAAAGTTCTTTTGCGGTCATTTGTTGAGGTATTTCGAAGGCTGCGTCAGTACTAGGAAATTGATCATGTAGTCGTTCTTCAGTCCAGAAATTTAATCCAAATCTCAAACTTTCTTTAATTCTGAGTTGGGTTGATATTGTAAAATTTTGATACTCGGGGTACAGATATTCTTTGACTAATCTCTTTACGCTATCTCGATTAACCAAATTCAGACCTGATAAGTCTTCAAGTTTGCTATCTATACCTTCGTGTAATAGTCCAAGAAAAAGTCTGATATATTCAGGACTGACTTTATACTTTTTATTCATTTTAATTTTCCCAAAATTGAAACTAATTGACCAACTTTATTGAATTTGGCTTGTACTTGAGATGTTTGGATTAATGGTCCTCTTTATTGGAATTCAATCCAATCTATAGTAGACTGAACTCGCTATTCATATATTCGTGAGGCATTCAAAATGTCTGCTAGCATACTCCAATTTAAAGTTTTGTCGTTATATTCTCTCATACCTATATTTTTATAGTATCCATCCATATCTTCAATCCAATTTTTCATGGCTTCTAAAAAGCTATCTAGTGTATTATTTTCAAAATCTTCTGTATGAATTTCAGTAATGAATTCTTTTAAAAAAACTAGAAAGTCATCTCTATTTTTAATTTCCATAATATAGTCCTCCCCGAACAATGTCTTTCAGACGATCTCAAAGAGGTATTGAGGCCGTCTGAAACGGTTCGAGTTTAAACAGTTTGCTAAATTTGCTTTTTAAGAATTTTCACTAAATAATCTGAGAAATTAGCTGCTAAAGTTAGCAATTCATCAGTATCATGATTGTAAATCATTACCGTTTTAGATGGGGAAATATAAATAGGATTTCCACAGCCATCGGTACCAATTATTAAATTACTTTGACCATCTTTAAGATAATCGGAAAATTCTTTATTCAAATCAATAATTGTATCTTCCCCAAGAAATTCGGAATTATGTATTCCATATATTTGAGTATCCCTAACGACACACCCTCCAAATCTCATTGTAAATTCTTTAAAATCGTCATCTAACTTGATATTAAGTGCTTTCTCTATATTGAGGATCTCATCATCAGTTGTTGGCTTACCATGAGCCACTGGATTTTTTTGAAAGAAAGCAATTAACTGCTCTAAAACAAATTTATTTAACATAAATATTCCTTATTAAACTAACAAGACTTACCTACTTTTAGGCCTCTACGTCTTAACTCTTTTCTGGCTCTATATTTCCAATATTCTCTGCGCCAATTTCCAAAATCACTTCTGACACTGCCATTTCCCACATTTTTACCCTTCCTCCTTTGGTTGTGCCTGAAACTCCTTCTTCCGCCATATATCTTAATGTACATTCTGATATATGAGATAAATCTTGGGAATTTCTAACTTCTAAACTTAACCCTTTTGAGTTGGCGAAGATTTCCCCTTTCTTAGATCGTTTTGCCAATCCCTAAGGGTCAAGCCACATGGCCGCATTAGGCCCGAACCAATAAAGATTATCCCCACCCCATAACTCAATCGGGTCCTGATTCACAAACCGTCCGGCATCAGGTTGTAATGCAGTCCGGTCTATTCATCATAATACTGGTTTTGACCTAGATTGTTAAAGAACCAATATTTCAGACAACTTCGAAAAAGGATTGAGGTCGTCTGAAAAACAGAAACTGTGTGCGAACCACATACACTCTACATTAGGACTGAAGGTTTTGTGCGGGGCTGCGGTTTGTTTAATAAATTTATTGAATATTCCAATTAAAAATACTTAAATGGATAAACATCAAACAAATTATTACTTATACTATTTACTGAATATATAAACTCAGTTTTTATATTATCCGTAAGTGTCTCTCCTTCATCTAATAGGTGCTCTAAATCTCTGTATAACAAAGCCAACTGGATAAATTGTGAGAAATCTATCCCTAAATTTGTAAAGCCAGATCTGGTATACTCTCCAGCATCATGATTATAATGAAAAATGGTATTATCTATTTTATTTAAAAACCATCCATCTCCCTGTCCTGCTTGTCCAATACTCCAAAAACACCTTGATATTTCGGGATAATTACACTCTAGGTATCTATTTTCATTTAAAGCCTCTTCATAATTAAAAAGAGAAATATCAGGTATTATTTCTACTTCCTGATACTTAGCAATAAATAACAAATAGTTATTATCCAGCTTAGGAAGTTTATCTAACTTTTTAATTTCTACTTTACGCTTAATACATAAATTGAAAAAATCCTCGGGCAATAATTTTAATTTGAACATAAAAGTATACTCCATAAATTTTTTGCTTGATAGAAAGAGTTTGAGTTTTTGATCAAATTGTCTTCAAAAAATTATAAAATTTTTCGCACAAGCCATCTTGAATATTAGATAACAGAAAAAGAAAACTTCCTATATCTTGATTTTGTTCAACTCCATCAAGGAAATTAGCATTTAGAAATAATAAAGTTAACTCTTGTATATTTTTATCAAATTCGTCTAGCTTGTCTAAGTTGTTTAATGCTAATCTTTCTCGCTGATGCAATTGTTTCGAGGAAATCTTTTTATTCAAGTACCCTTTTGAAAATTCGATATCTGATGAGAAGCTATAATTATCACTTAATGTTGCAACATATTTATCTGTGAATAATAGTAATATTTTAACTTCATCTTGAACTGAATAATCCGCTAATAATCTCTCTGATAATATTTTATCAAAAATAGCATTATTTTCTATTTCCAAATTATTTTGCTTTTTAATTTTCTTTTGACTTTTTTTCATTGGTTTAACCCCCTAATGCTTGAACAACAAGAGCACAATTTATGCATGAGGCTAAAAGTTTTTTATCAAAGGGTTGGTTGCCCCCTTGCCTCCGGCCTCAGAACTATGACCAGTAAATCGTCGTCGGCCAGTTCGCGGTGGATTCGGTTGCCGAAGTGGTCGTAGTCATAGCGCACCAGTTCTTTGCCGGTGATGGTGACGGAGACGCTATGCCGAAATTGAAAGCGTTATACGGGCTACTGCCTATGAGTTGTTAGATAAAACATCAACTTCCCAAGTATCTGAAATCAGCCCTTTGTAATCGGACTGAACAATAAAATGTTCGTCGTCTATCCAATGAAAATTCAACCGATAGCCCATAGCCAAGAAAGAAGGATCTTCTAAAAATAGAGATCCTTCGTGAAGGGTTGCCCCTTTTTTATCAGATACTACCCAATTAATTTTAAAACGATAGAGATCACAATGTGCAAATATGGATAAATACTGTTTTCTATTCGGACTCATTTTGCGTTTTTTAATTTGAGTACTTAAGATGAGATTAGCATCTAAGCAGGCTTGATATGCTATTTCAAATGGTTCTGTATTCCACCCCTGTTCAACTGCAATTCCCAACATTCCTTGATGGACTGCTTCTAATTGCATCATTTTTTTCTCAGCATCAGAAGACACAGCATATTTATCAAAATTAAAATACAGATAGAAATCTGCAAATCCTTTTATATTCGGTTTTTCTGGGAAATCATCATGAGGATACAAAATAATCAAACAGGTACTAATTTGTTTTGATTCAAATTTAGGCAGAGATTTAGCATATAGCGTCGGAATGGCGTAGGCTTGTCTATTAAAATTCACAAATATTGGATTTGTACTATATTCACTTCGTAAGTCTATAACTTTAATCATAAATTTCTCCTAATCAACTATAAGTCGTTTTTGCCTTGGAGGCTGGGAGCCATATTTTAGTTTATGTAATCGTACCTGTGCCTTTTCCCACGCTAAAGCTGCTTCTCTATTTGGCAGTCATCAATTATCACTGAGCCTGTATAATAATTCATCGTAAGTGTAGTAATGGCAGGGCGCAGTACAACAAAGGTCGCCTGAAAGTTGTGTTTCAGACGACCTCTATATTAACTGCTAATGAGATTGTTAAAGAACAAACGTTTCAGACGACCTCAAAGAATGTATTGAGGTCGTCTGAAAAGCAGAAACCGCGTGCGTTCGTTCCGCACACACCCTACGTCAAGACTGAAGGTTTTGTGCGGGCTACGGCTTGCTACACACGCCACGTCAAAATTGGAAGTTTCACACAGGCTAAAACCAGCAAGTTGCTAGGACTGCACCATTCGAAATATCAACTTCCCAAGTATCTGAAATCAATCCTTTGTAATTGGACTCAACAATAAAATGTTCGTCATCTATCCAACGGAAATTCAAGCTACACCATATATCGATATAAGATGGTTGTTCTGTCAGCAACGTACCCTGCTTAACTATTTCCCCTTTTTTATCAGATACGGTCCAACTAATTTTAAAATGGTAAAGATCACAATATGCCCATAAGGAGAGATATTGTTTCCTATTAGGGCTAAGTTTCCGCTTTTTTATTTGCTTTTTAAATGTTAAATCAGACGTTAAACAGGTTTGGTAAGCAGTCTCCAATGGCTCTCTCGACCAATTGTAATCAGACGCAATATCAAGCATTCCTTGATGAACAACATTTAACTGCATGATTTTCTTATCTTTTTCTGATAGAGAGGTATACTTTTTGAAGTCAAAAAGCTGATAAGAATCAGCACTCCCCAATATTTTTTCTTTGGGCGGAAATGGACCATTCTCCCATAAGAAAATATTACATTTAATCACCTTTTTGGAATCAAACTTAGGTATTGAAATAAGATAAAGCTCCGGAATAGCAAAGGTTTCTTGATTAAATTCAGAAATTCTTTCATCGTTTTGAAAGTATAAACAAATTTCGTTAATCATAATTTCACTTTCACTTTAAGGTCTGTACTGTTTAGGAGGTCTCGCTCCATTATTAGCAGCTCTATAAGCCCTTACTTGAGCCTTTTCCCACGCTAAAGCTGCTTCTCTATTTGGTAGTCCATCAATCATTACCAAGCCTGCATAATTAGGATTGCTACCATACTTAACCCTCAATTTACTTCGAATCCTCGGCGAATTATTTTCTGTTTTAAAGTAATCTGCCTTTTCTCTTTTGAAGTATCACCACTTAGACTTAAAACTGCTCCAATGCCAATTGCTGTTAGTGCAGCTTGCCCTGCAGCAATTAAAACAACACCTATTTCTGGTAAGAAAAATAATGCCATAGCTATAAAACCAGAGAGATCAGTCCATCCTTGTGCATTAGGTGCAAACCGATAAAGGTTACTCCCCCCCAGCAACCCAATCGGATCCTGATTCACAAACGGCCCCGCATCAGGTTCATAATACCTGAAGAAGTTGTAATGCAGCCCCGTCTCACGGTAGGCATACTGGTTCTGTAAGCGGGAGGGTTGGTATGCCCTATGTCAGGATTGGAAGTTTCATGCGGGCTACAACTTACTCATTCATCTTCATAAGCATCACCATAGCTTTGAAAAGAGGAATCTAACCAAAACCATTCTTTTTCATTGGAAACCAATTTCTCCAGTAGTTCTGTAAATGACTTAGCAATAATGGGAGACTCATCAGGTGTAGCATGAGTTTCTATAAAACTATCATAATAAAATTCACTTCGTAAGTCTATATCCGTGATGAGTCTTTTTTGAACTTTCACAGTTTCCATGACAAGCACCTGCCTTTGCCGCCGCCCTTGCCTGTGCTTTAGCCTGACTGAAGTATCACCACCTAGACTTAAAACTGCTCCATTGCCAATTGCTGTTAGTGCAGCTCCCTTTACGGTCGGGAAGTTATAAATAAAGTTGGATCGTACTTGTTATTTTTTTTTGTGTTTCGACACTAATTTCCTGGTTAAAATTTTGGATGAATTTTAAAAAATCAATAATTAAGTTGATTTGAGTAGTGTTAAATGTCGTACTTTGATTTCTTAGGGCAATATATAAAAATTCAACAACGTAACCATATAAATGAAATTTAGATAAATTAGAAAAAATATATTTTAAACAGCAAGGAGTAAAATATAATAAAGCCTTATTAGTAAAAGCTTGCCACTCTAGTGATTCAAGTATTGAGAGAAAATCATCGTATGTTATCTCAATCCAAGTTTTAGTAGATAGTTGCATTATAGAAAATATATAAGAGTTATCACTATCATCAAAACTTATGATGTTATTTTTATCAACTTTGAAAACTGGAAAAGTAGGCCCAATTTGTTCCTCTAGATAATTTCGTTCTTGTATATATTTTACTTCCGTTAGAAAGTTTTCAAATTCACAACATAGTCCTAAGTCTTTGATAAACTTGGAAATATATTCTAAAAAATCATGAATTATATTGATTTCATTTTTGGTTAAAGATTGCAGTAAATTAAATAGTTCACTTACTTCTCCTTGGGATATGTTGGAATAATAGCTAAATAATTCTATGAAACAATCATTATCTATACTAGGATTTTCTATCGAGCTTAGTAAAAGTGTATTTAAATGTAAAGCATTTTCATTTTTTTGTTTATCTGACATTTGATTTTTAATTAATACAATTAGATTGTTTTTTTTCATGTCTTACTTTCTACATTTTAAGATATGGCACCATTTGATTGATTTATTATCTATTTTTTATTTACGCTTTTAAAATTATTTAATAGCTTTACTATCTTCTCTTTATTTTCGCTGGATGAGTTAGTTGCAATTCTAACGGCATTTTCTCCAAATTCATTTTGTATATTTTTATCAGATCCATTATCAAGGAGTAATTTCACCATTTCTATATTTCCAAACATGCATGCATAATGTGTCTCATATTTTTTTAAAATACATAATAATTTTTTTTCCATTAATTATTGTCCTTGACCAAGAATTTCTTCTCCAATTATTGAATCTAACTCTATCCATGCTTCTTCAAGTTGATTAACAATAGAAGATTTATTTTTATTTGGATCGTCTTTTAGATTGAGATACCAAATATGTGTTAATTTAGGTATTTCATATAAATAAGACGCTAATCTTTTTTCAATTAGATTATGATTATGAGTATAATGCTTTATTTCATTTAAAATTTTTAATAATTCTTGATAGTCTTTTACATCGAATTCAAGATCCATTCTTACCTTATAAATAAACCTATTATTTTCAAGCTTTTCTAATAATTCTTTCATAGGAAACTCCTTTAAGTTATACAAGGCAAAGGATTGCTTCTGCTGGAATAGTTTATTTATTTTAAAAAAGTTAAGCGTTCATTCCAATAGAAATAGATAACACATCTTCCTCATTGTCGAGTAGAGATATATCGATAACTTTATCTATTTTATGACTAAAGAATTTTAAACAATAAAAATTAGGTTTGTTTATTAATTCTAGCCAATTGCTAATATTTTTCATTTTGATAATAAACAAGGGGAATAATTCTATTGGTATTTCAGCCGAATCATTTATTCCTCCATAAAAGTATACATAAGCAATATCATTTTCCTCTGGTGCAAAAAAATTTAATATTTCATTTTTTATCGATAAACTAAAGTTTTCTTTTGATAATTCTACATTTCTATAGGGGGTAAAAGTACGATTTATTATTTCACATGAGAGTGGATATGGAATAATTTTTTCAGAATCTGAAATTAAATCATTCAAAAAATGAATTTCTTTCATTTTTTTCATTAAATGATTCTGTTTTAAAGTAAAGATCTTATTTTCTAAAGTTGTCATGATACCATTTCCTATGTTGTTCGGTTACATTATCTTTGTAGTACTTCCAAGAAAATGTACCATTTCCATTATTTTTTTGACTAAGATTTCCATCCATTCTGGCAGTAGTGGGCTTGTTGGACGCCTTTTCCGTCTTTGGTTGTCCAATCGCGAACCTGTGCCAAGGGCTCGTAGTTGTCGGGATCGATGTAGATATAGGTATGTTTGCCGTCCGGGTGGACTTCCTGCAGCAAATGGCTGCCGTCTCAAACGAAACGGGTTTGGTTTTCGAGGTCGTTCCTGCTTAAATCATGCGGGAATAACGTTTCTGAAACTTCTTCATTTTTCAGACAACCTTGATGTTTCGTTGGATATTTACCCTAACTGCGGCTTAACAAGATAATTTATTTAAGTTCGAAATTTATTAGGTAAAATAATATATTTAATTTCATGTTTACTACGGAGTGATTCAAGGGCAGAAATATTTTCTAGGTTTCTCGCATAGCATATTTCGATTTTTTCTAGATTAGTCATATTTTCAATTCCGTCTAATGACTTGATACTTGGTCGTACTAACAGAAGATCTTTTAAGTTTGTAAGTTCATGAAATTCACTTAGATCTTTGCCTTTGTAAGACCAGATATGTAATCTTTCCAGTTTGTGAGATTTGCCTACATTCTTAATTTTTCTTGAGTAATCGAATCTGATATCCTTTAAATTTTTAATAAGAGATATATCAATGTCGAAGGCTTTTTGTAGCAATAAGGTTTCAAGTTGCTCTAGTGAGTATAATGTCTCAAGATTGTAAATATTTTTAATTTCAAAATCATTTTCTATTGCAATGTATGGTAATTCAGGATATTGTTTTAAATCTGAAAAATCAAGATCTACAGGATTTTCAACTTTATCAGAATCTAAAAATAATGCACTAAGTTTCCCCATGATTCGAAGCCCGCATTTATATAATTTTGCCTGCTTAATTCCAGAGTTCAAATAATTAGGTAGAACTTCTACTAAGTTAATATGTTTGTTATATCCACAAGTGTTTTTCATAATATACCTCGATTAATACATGAACGGTTAATAGATATTTGCACCTTCTATTTAAAAGTTAACAAGCAGATTTGCATTTTCCTGATTTAACATTTTCCATTCGTTGATTAATTACTTTTGCGTAACGATCGGCTATATTTCTTTCTCTAGTAGTAGTATTTTTATCAGCATATAGTTTTACACCATTTGAGAGTATTTTGTTCATAAATGATGGATTCAATTTTTCATTATGAATCGCCATTAATCTGGTTTCTACCATAAGTGCCATTTTATCGCTTTTTAATTTAACATGGACACAAGCAGTAGGTTTAGACATTGGATTTGATTGTTTAGGCCCAGTTCTATACCTAATTGATCGTCTCATTCGTGATAAAGGACCTTTACCAATATATGATTGGGTCATGTCTGTAAAAAAATAAACACCGCGAATACCTAAAAAATCCACCCAAGATTGTGTATTAGGAGAAAAAGTATACAAATTCTCCCCACCCCACAACCCAATCGGGTCCTGATTCACAAACCGCCCCGCATCCGGCTCATAATACCTGAAGAAGTTGTAATGCAGCCCAGTTTCACGGTCGGCATACTGGTTTTGCAGGCGGAAGGGTTGGTATGCGCTATCCGTTACCTTGGTTTCCTCTTTCAGACGACCCCAACCGGTGTAGTTGCCGAACCATAAGAGGTTGCCGTCTTTATCGGTCATCTCCCTAGGGATGCCGATTTGGTCACAGTGGAAGTAGTGGGTCTGTTGTCGGCTTTCGCCGTCTTCGTTGATGTGGTTTTGATAGGCGAAACTGCGTACGTACCTCACACACCCTACGTTGGTATTGGAGGTTTCATGCGGGCTACGGCTTGCTACAGTTCGTTATAGTATTTAAATGAATGAATTAAAAAAGAAATATCAGATACTTCGTACAAATACGTTTGGATTTTATACAAGCAATTATTATAAGTAAATTTTACTTCTATACTATCTTCTTTATCTTTAAAAGTGAAAGCACTATCAAATATAACCCATTCAACATCATTAATGAAAATTGATGTTTCTTCTAATAGTTGATATTTATGATGACCATCCACTATATTTTTTATATGAGTGTCAATGTGTGATTCATCATTAATCCAATAAGTTCTGAATATAAAAATCTCACTAGCATCTAGTTTGTGTACTGCAAAAGTTGGTAAAGGTTCATCTCCTAAAATAATAGTTTGTACACCTTCTACAGCTAAAACAGATAAATAGTTATGCTGAGAGCAAGCTAAAGAATAATGCTCTTCTGGTTTTAAATCTACACAGCCCTGCCATATATTGGCATCTGATTTGGGTAACATGACTAATGGACCACCATAAGTGTCAATATTATGTGTTTTAAAAAAATTCATTGCAAAACCTTTATGTATTAAAAATTTAAATTTTAGCTAACTAAAGTTACTTCAAGAAAAACCTATAGTTGATATTAAAAGGCAGCAATCAACATACACTTGGAGGTTCAGAGTTTGCTGCTTCTTCTTGTGCTTTTTTTAATAAAGATAAGTAGTGATCTCTAGGATGGATACCTAGCTTTTTAGCTTGCCGCTTAATTTTCCCCACTACCCCTCCTTGTATTTGACTACATTTTAAACATTGAGGATACAGATCTTGAGACTCATTTCCTCGTAGCAAGTCAGTATTAGGTCGGTGATCTTCTACAAAATTTCCAGTTTTAGTTCCAGGATCGGTGGCGCCACAAGTATGGCATACACCAATTTTATTCAATTTTTTGCGTTCTTCTTGAGTGAAATTCCTTTCAGGTCCTCTAGCAGGAATAGATCCTTCTTCAAATGGGCCAATTCCTACCGTCAGTAATTGTTCTAATGTGAATAATCCTAAAAAGTCTACCCAGCTTTACGTATTCAGTGCAAACCTGTACAGATTTTCTCCACCGTTTAACCGAATCGGATCCTAATTCACAAACCGACCCGCCTCAGGCTCGTAATACCGTATCAGGTTAATGCAGTCCGGTCTCTTCATCGAAGTATTGGTTTTGCAGTCTGAACGGCTGATGCACATCTTTGTCAACCCGCTCATCTTTTTTCAGACAACCTTAGGGGTTTGTTAAACCTTGATACAATTTACATTTACTCGAAATCTATAATTTTTCCATATTCAAGAATTTCATCGAAATTGTCTGCTATTTTCCCGATGCTTCCATCATCTAGCCAATACTCCCATATTGAGAAATCATCTTCCAAATCAAAATACACGCACGCTCCATCAGCTAAAGAGCCAAACAGCAAACCTCTTTTTACTCGTTCTGAGTCAATATATCCATTTGAGTCATGCCTTTCTACAATATTAGGCATCTGTTGTTTCTCTTTATTTATCTCTACCAGGTATTTTAAATAGCACCATTGAGGAAAGCCATTTAAGTTATCAAACAACGATTCTTCATTAAACAGATCAATTTGAGAGTTGTTGAATTCAATCTCCATAAATAATTGAAATTTATTAATAGTATTTTTATATGACTGAGGAAATAAGATGTTTAAATTTCTTTCTATGCTTGATAATTCTTTCATGATTAGTCCTTTCAATATGAATTTTTTTACAACTTTCAATATAATCCCGTGCACGTTTTTTTCAATAAGCCTCACGAAATTTATCGTGCGCCTCAGCTTGTGCTTTATCTCGATGAAAACTTTCTGTAATAAAGAGTTGTGTACCTGTGCCAAGGGTTCGTAACTGACGGGATTGGAGGTTTCATACGGGCTGTGGCTTGCTTTGGGGGAAATTCAATCATTATATTCAACTTTTGGTTCAAACATGTTCAACACGATATTTCTTTAAAATAGGATGATTTAATAGAAATTCTAGATATTTTTTACAAAGTTCCTCTCCGCATAATTTATATACATTAAAGAAAGTGGGAAGTAGTATATCGGATACTGTAGCGTAGTTCTCAAGTGCATCAGTGAATTGTTCTTCATCTGATAACCCTCCTAGTATAAGTTGAGTAAAGTTTCTTTCATGTGATGATGTTTGTGAATCATAAATTTTCCAAACTCTTATGCGCTCCTTCTTCAATTCATCATTTGATAAGGCATTGGATAAATTCAATAGAATTTTACGACATGTATTTTCTGCTAATTTTATTAAAGTATCAGGTATTTGATTATGAATACAAGGACTAGATAAAAGTACGTTTTTAATAAAATCATGCGTAATTATCTGAATGTCATGATAATTCATGGCATCAATATCAAATGTATCGGTTAATTTTCGTCCTGATATAACATCAGGTCTATTTACTTCAGTCATTTTAACCTCCATTACCGTCGCGAATTCCAAGATTTTTTAATACGTGGCTACAGGAAGGACATGCACGCATAGGTTTTCCTTTTTTGTCGTTTCTGTTTGCTGTAGAGACAGAATTTTTTGCTAATTTTCTAAGCTCTTCCATATTGGTAACATTTGCCTTTTCTGCCTCTTTACTGAGAGCCTCTACTTTAGCACAGCTACCATGCATACGAGGATCAAAACGTTTATCATTGGGGACATTATCGTATGCTTCTTGAACAACGGGATGGGTAATACCTTCCCCCTCTCCAGTGCTAAGGCCAATGATTGTTCCTCCGGGTACATTATTTGGTCCAGTCCATGTAACTCTAGCACCAGTCAACCCTAAAAAATTAATCTATACGGAAGAATTCAAGCTATATAGATAGAAATTATTTCCACCCCACAACCTAATCAAATCCTGATTCACATATAGTGATTTTTCCATGCGATGTATTCACCGAACCACAAGAGGATGCCGTCTTTATCGGTTAAATCTTGGGATGCCGATTTGGTCGCAGTAGAAGTAGTGGGCTTGTTGGCCGCTTTCACCGTCTTCGTTGATCCAGTTGACCTGTGCAGGGGTTCGTAGCTGTATCGGTGTAGAGATAGGTATATCTGCCGTCCGGTTGGGTTTCCTGCAAGAGGTGGCTGGTATCACATAGTCTTAAAATTTCTACTACGTAAACAATGCTAGAATTTTCTACATATTACGATATTACGCAAGTTATAACTTGCACAAATTATTGTGCCAAATACCCTGTGTCATAATCTAAATCGTCAGTTTCCACAAACTCATCTAAGAAAAGATATATTTCTTCTATATCTACTTGAATTGGTATGTTTATTGCATGGAAATTTGCATTAAATGCTTCAGACTCACATCCAAGATCTATTAGTTTAGCTAATATTTTATCTTTAAATTTCTGATTTTCATTAAAGAAAACAATCCGCAATGTACTATTTTTACTATAAATTATAGTTTTATCATATAGTAAGTAATTTTCTTCCTTTTGTATTACGCTAACAATATCACCAAAAGAGACTTCTTTGCTATAAAAAGGAATATTATTTATTTTAAGATAGCCTTCCTCGGTCTCTTCTGCCCAAATGCTTTCCATAGATACTGGAGGATAACCATCAATTACTTCTAGATTTAAAAAAAGCTTTTTCATTTTAATTACCTCATATAACCTTGCTACCTACTGTAGGATCTTAACTTAACAATTCGCACTTTCTTAAGTTAAACCTTAGTCATATTCTTTATAGAATTAACCATTAATTCTTCCTAATAACTACTATTTTCATGGCAAATAGTTGTTTCTTTGTCTTTGAAAAAAAATATCCTCTTGAGTCAGATATGTCAACCATTCCTTTTGAACGCTCTGAGGTTTGTGAGAGGGACAAGTCATGGCGGTACGGTTACCGTTGTAGTCGAAGCAGGTGATGCTGTGGTGGTTGGCGGCACGGACGAGGGTATGGATTAAGCGTCCCAATATATCGCGTTTGAACTCGGTAATCCGCAGCGGGGGTTGGCCGTCGAGGCCGTCTGAAGGGGGGGAGACGACCTTACGGGGCGTTAGAGCTTGGGAAAACCTATGTTTACTCAGTATCTCTAATATTCATATTTCCTGGTGAAATACCTACTTCTGATTCTACAAAAAGTTCCCCATCCTCCTCTACGATAAATGAATTTCCAGTTCTAAATATTAAATTATATAATCCCTCATAAAATTTACCTCCCAAATAATACAAATCTCCAGAATCAGGAATAAAATAAATTCTTCCCAGTTCATCAATAAGGCTTTCTCGGTTATCTGCAAAGCCGAAATTTCTTAATTTTTTGCCAATAGATTTTTGATAAAAAATATAATCTTCATCATCTATAGAGTAGTCAAGTAAGGTATTTGTAGTTTCCCCCAAAGTTATGCAGTACCGTAGATAGAAAGATGCGTCCATTACCACGATAATAAGCGTCATAGCTAATTGTTAAATACCATATTTTTCTTAGAATTTTAGAATGAAATATTCAGCCTTATTGACGCCTGTTTGGAGTCATAGATGAAC
>ERZ1106969.1017-NODE-1017-length-22798-cov-4.932595_pt1 | contig 22798 bp, 31 predicted proteins | sample MGYA00403685_ERZ1106969 | MGnify/ENA primary metagenome ERZ1106969 (study PRJEB35170, sample SAMEA104062416) | human gut metagenome | biome: human gut; feature: human-associated habitat; material: faeces | place: Denmark | collected 2012-05-18 ... | reverse complement strand
AGCTTTAAATCTATCATTTTCTAACTAAAAGGCTTTATTCCAGTTTTTAAAATCTAATACTTTGTCATAAGTGAAGCCTTTTCTTCCAAAAACCCATTTATAAAATTTAGCTAAATCACCAATTTCAGTACTATAACCTTTCCTTTTATCATCCTTGGCACATTGCCATGCTGCTTTTTGAAATTTATTTATTGCCCTCACCCCTTTTATAAATCACTCTTCAATCTAAAAAATAAATCTAACGCTAAAAAATAAATCTAACGAATGAAAATAATGCTATAAATCCTGTTATGAAAAATGTTACTTCTAGCATTGTATATTTGTTGTCTTTGTCATTGATAACCTTGAGAAAACATTCTACAATTCCAAATAGTAGAACAAATAGCACATAACATATGATTACCTTAGCTCCAAAATTATTCATATCAACTCCACCTAGTTTTCTTTAAATTCTTGTTTGAATTCTTGTCCCATGTATTCACAGAACTTCTCAGGGCTTATATGATAAGTCCACATAGTAGACATTTTTATCGCAGTGCCGAATGGTAATAATCCTCGTTGTAACCCAACACGTACAAACTGTTGTGACTTTCCCATTAAACGTGCAGCATCAGCAACCTTTATATTACCTACCACACTATCAATCCTCCTTTGAAAATTTTAAAGCCATTATAGCCTCAACAACCTCGTCCAATTCCTTCATAACATTTTTATATTGTAATGCTTCATTATCATCTACATGACCGTCTGAGCCTATTTCTATAAGCGAATCTTCACACTTTAAAAAGTCTTTTACTTCTTTCTGCAATCTTAAAATCGCTGTAGGCAACTGAGTTATATTAATCGTCGGTAAATATCTCTGACCTACTTCTGCTGATGTTTTCAAGTGCTGATAAGCTAAATATTGAGTGTCATATATCTCAATCATCTTTATGACTACATGATCAGGTGGTACTCTCTTTCCCCCTTCATATGCTCTTAAGCTATCTACACTTATATCTAATAATTCGGATGATTTTTCTTGTGTTAGTCCTGAACTTTCTCTAGCTATTTGATAAATATTTCTATATTCATTCATTTTCTCACCTTCTTCTCATATTTTACATAAATTCTAATAACTAACTAATATTCCAAGAGTACAAGTGCACTCTTTTTCTAATTCATTTTTTAATAAGTTTATCTTTTAGCATTGTTTTATCAAAAGATAAATTTATTACATACTGCTCTTGAACTGATACTTCTTGAGTAGCTTCTTTTAATATATCTATAGCCATATCTAAAGCTTCTACGTCACCTGTCCTAACTTCTATTGTTTCGTAGTTTCTAAAACACTCTCTTAAGTCTTTTAGTCGGTCTAAAGCATCTGTTTTATTCATTTTTTATTGCTCCTTTTCTTTAATACTTTTTTAACAAATGGTAAAATATTTTTGAAAGGGGGTGTCTATTATAAAAGAAATAAAAAACTTTCTAAAATCTTCTGTTAACTTTATATCATTTATCATTGCATTAATACCTTCAATAATGCTTTGGATTTTCAAGCCAGAAAGTTCTGTTGATGCTTGGATATTCGTAATCACATTATATTTTTGCTTTATATTACTATGGCTGCTTATCATAGTCATGTTAAATTTAAAGCCTGTTTCAAATAGTTACACACTATCCTTAATCACAATAGCCTCAAATATGCTTCTGTGTGAATCAAATCATCTTGTAACATATGATTCAATAGTATCTATTTATCTAAAAGAAAATGGTTTTGAAAACCTAGTTGGCTATGGCATCATATTAAATATTCAAGATGATGGCTTAATTCAAATAGAACCACATATTCTTCCTGATACAGTGATATCACATATATCCTCAGAATTCGTAGAAATTTTATTAGAAAAGAAACATACTATACTCATAAAACCAACTGTAACTCAGAAAATAATAAACGCTTTAAATAGTAAGGAGGTAAATTCCAATGTCGAAAGTTTTTAAAATTGCTAAAGTTATAAATAACTACACTGTTGTTATAAATGGTGGATCCAGTCATGGCATAAAAGAAAATCAACGTTTCTTAATATATTCTCTTAATGGTGAAGAAATTTTCGATCCTGATACGAAAAAATTAATAGGTAGACTTGAAATAATTAAAGGTTCAGGAACGGTCACGTTTCTTCAAGAAAATATCTGTACTATATCTTCTGACAAATATAGAAAAACCACTAAGATAGAAGCTATAGCCTTTAAAGGTTTAGACCCTGATATAGAAGTAGCTGATAAAACACAATTACCATTTACTAACCCAGAGATAGGCGATTTAGTTAAGCCAATATAATGCCACGCCAATTACATTACCAACAATAATTCCTAAAAGTATAAATACTATTTTTAATTGCACTTGATACGCTGCACCCATTCTCATATTTTTATCAATTAAGTTAGCTAAAATCAGCAAAATTATAGAATTAAAAATAACTGCTATAGTAATGATTTTTAATAGAAGTTGCATACTTTTTTCTCCTTTTATTTAATAATCTATACCCTTTGATATATTTTCTAATTCCTAACTAATATTTCAAGAGTGCAAGTGCAATTGCAATTGCACTCTTTTTCTAATGATTTGTTTACTGTTTTAATAACCTTCTCTAAATCTTCTATAGTGTCAATACGAACTGCTATTTTTACATCTTTTTTCATTAACTGATCTCCTCTCATTCTTTTATTTAATGTACAAGCTGTAAATATTTTGTATGTAATCCAGTAGTCTTAATCCATTCTTTTCCACATTAATAGGTGTTAAAATAAAATTATAGTTGCTATTTGTGAACAATGCCATTAAAAAAAATATCGTCTATAGAAGCATTTAAAATATAAGATATTTTTTTAGCCATAATTAATGAAATCCCTCTTTTATTGTTTTCCATCATATTGTAGGAGCTTACAGTAACTTTCAATTTATCAGCCATTTGTTGCTGAGTAAATCCTGCTTCTTCTCTATATTTTTTTATTAAATTATTCATTATCTCACCCCCTGCTTGTTCACATGATGTGAACTATACTTTTATTATATTGTCACACAACGTGAAAGTCAATATATTTTTCACTTTTTGTGAAAAAGTAATGATATATATAATATTGATGTTAAAATATACTTATAATATTCACTACTTGTGAAATGGAGGAACTAAAATGACTTTGGGAGAAAGATTAAAAAAATTAAGATTAGAAAATAACATATCTCAAACCGAACTTGCTAAGCATTTTAATATTGCAAGAAGTACTCTTTCACAATATGAATCAAATCAAAGAACTCCTAATGATGAATTAAAAATAAAATTTTCTGAGTTTTTTGGTGTTTCCATAGATTATTTATTAGGAAAAACTGATATACGAAGCTATACAGATGATTCTAATATAACAGTAGCTCTTCACTCTGATCATGAATATGATGCTTTGCCTGAAGAAGCTAAAAAAGAAATTGCAAATTATATTGAATATATAAAGCAGAAATATAAAAAATAATTTAATTAATACGATTCTTAATGAATTTTATAAACTTAATTTTTAAATTTCATAAATATTTCATATTAGGTTGATAGAATGTACTTAAGTTAATAAACAAGGAGGACATAAATATGAATGTATTTAAGAGATCAATATTATATATAACAAGAAAAAAAATAAAAAGTATTATTATGTTATTTATATTATTTGGAATAGCAACGGCAGTTTTAAGTGGAATTTCAATTAAAAAGGCAGCAAATATAGCAAGACAAGATTCAAATAAGGATATGGCAAATACTTTTGAATTACAAGCTAATTTTGCGGGTAATTTTGAAGGAACAATTCCAGAAAATTTAATTGATAAGGTTTCAAAGGTAGAAGGTGTTAAGAATTATGATGCAGCAATTCAAGGAGCTGGTTTAGATTTAGAAAATGTAAATTATATAAAACCTGAAAAAAATGTAGTTCAATATAATGATGATTATAAATATGAAAAACTTTTTTCTGTAGAAGCACATAAAAGTTCAGAATATGATATTAAGTTTATAAGTAAATCATTAAAGCTGATTGATGGTAGACATATTGTTGCTACTGATAAAAACAAGGTATTAATTCATAAGGATTTAGCAGAAGCAAATAATTTAAAAGTTGGAGATACTATAAAAGCAACAAAGAGTGCTGGAGATTTTAATGCATCAACTTTATCTAAAAGTGATTATGACCTTGAAATTGTAGGTATTTTTGAAAGTGAAAATACTGAAAGAGCTGGACATAAATTAGAAATGCCAGAAAATCTTTTAATTACTGATGTAGATACTATTAAAACTTTATATGGATATTCAGATGGAAATGTAAAATATACAAATGCTACTTTCAATACAGATACTGATGTAGATAAAGTAACATCAAAATTTAAAGATATTTCTACTGATTGGAATAAGTATACAATAGTAAAAAGTGAAGATACATTTTTAGCTTTATCTAAGTCTTTTGATTCTTTAGATAAGATTATAAATATGGTTTTAATTGGAGCAATAATAGCTGGAGTAATAATACTTTCATTAGTGTTAGCATTTTGGATTCAAGGAAGAGTTCATGAAACCGGTATATTACTTTCAATAGGAGTTTCAAAGTTTAATATTATTTCTCAATATATAATTGAATTATTACTTATAAGTATATTAGCTTTTGGAGGATCATATTTCTCAAGTAAGGTAATTTCACAAAATATAGGAAATACAATAGTTGCACAAGCAGGTAAGCAAGCGGTTCAAGACGTTCAAAGTGGATTTGGAGGATTTTCATTAGGAAATGATGTTAATAGTTCTTTAGCAACTCGTACAGTAGATGAAATAGATGTAAAAGTAGAGGTTGAAGAATTAATTTATGTATATGTTATAGGAACAGTTATTATCATACTTTCAGTAATGGCATCATCAGCACCAATAATTAGATTAAAACCAAAAGAAATATTATCCAAAATGAGCTAGGAGGAAAATAAATGTCAATTTTAGCATTAAATAAAGTTAATTATTCATATAAAAATGGAAAAAAAGTTTTAAATGATATAAGCATGGAATTTGAAGAAGGAAAACTTTACGCTATTTTAGGGGCTTCGGGTTCAGGAAAATCAACGTTATTATCACTATTGGCTGGATTAGATGAACCTAGAAATGGCGAAATATTATATAATAATCAAAATATAAAAGTAAAGGGATATGAGAATCATAGAAAAAGCAATATTTCATTAATATTTCAAAATTATAATTTAATTGATTATATGACACCTTTAGAAAATTTAAAAATAGTTAATCCCAAGGTGAATAAGAAAATATTAAACAATTTAGGGTTAGCTGATGATGAAATTAATAGAAACGTATTACAACTATCAGGGGGACAGCAACAGCGTGTTGCCATTGCAAGAACACTTGTTACAGATTCACCAGTAATATTAGCAGATGAGCCAACGGGGAATTTAGATAGTGATACAGCTGATGAAATTATAGAAATATTAAAAACAAGTGCACATAAACATGGAAAATGTGTAATAGTGGTTACTCATAGTAAGGAATTAGCTAAAAAAGTAGATGTTGTACTTGTTCTAAAAAATAAAAAACTAACACAGATTAATTAATAAAAATTATATTATTAACAATAAGTTTTTAGAAGGAATAATTAAGTATGAAAGTAAAACATTTTAAAGATGTAAATTTAATAAGTAAAGTACTATATGTTATTTCAATAATTATATTAGCATATACATTATTAACTATATATAATTCACATGTATATATATTATCACTTGTAGCATCAGGTAAGATTGTGGTAAGTAAAAGTATATTAGTGGTAATAACATATTACATTAATTCATCATTACCGTATGCATTTTATTCAATAGCAACATTTTCTATGGGATATATTATCAATGAATTAAATGTTAAAAGGGAAGTAGAAAAAGATATAAAAACTGATTTAGAAGACTTTAATAAATTAAATGAAGATGATAATGAATTAGAAGAATTAATAGAATATTTAAAAGATTAACTAGCTGTTAAGGATTAATTTAGAAAACTCTTGATATTCACTTGAGAAAGTTATTATGATGTTAGGGTAATGGGCAAGATGGTAAGGGATAACAAGCAATTGGATATAAAGTAAGTTTTGAGAAGGAGTATCAGTTAAGGGTGCTCCTTCTTCTTTTAGGTTAAGAAGTTTTGGAGCAACTATGTTGAATTTGAACATTACTATATAGAATAATATGGGGATGTAGATCATAATTAAATTATAATTTTAAAAGTATATTAGAAAAGGAGAAAAGTAATGAGCAAGTTTACAACCTCACTTAACACCGATACGGAGAACCATACCATAAATAAGTGAGGTGATTTTTGTAAGTGAAAAAAATATATAATAAGCAAGAGTGTAGTATCTTTGTTGGAATATTAAAATAACTAACAGTTATTTTTTGTGAAAAAAATATGAAAACACTTCAATTGTTTAAAATAGATAGCTTTGATATTATTTAATTAACAAATTCAAACTTAATGGATGATATAAATAGGGGGCTATTATGAAAATAAATGAAGTAATTAGATATTATAGGAAAAAGGAAAATCTTACTCAAGAGCAAGTCGCTAATTATCTAAATATAAGTGCACCAGCAGTTAATAAATGGGAGAATGGAATATCATATCCAGATATAACTTTACTATCTTCTCTTGCACGCGTATTAAAAATTGATGTTAATACTTTATTGGAATTTAATAAGGAGTTAACAGACACAGAAGTGAAAGAAATTACAAAAGAGATAGGTGAAATAATATCCAAGGAAGGGTTTAAAAAAGGATTTGAAAGAAGCTGTGCTTTAATTAAACAATATCCCAATTGTGATGAGCTAACAATTGGGATATCAACAGTGTTAAGAATATATTTATTAGAACCTAGTATTGAGGATAAATATAAATATGAAACTAAAATTATTGAGTGGCTTGAACTTGTAGCATCAAGCAATAAAGAAAAAATAGCTTCTATGGCTAAACTAGACCTATCGGCAATATATAGAGAGAAAAAAGAATATAAGAAGGCTCAAGAAATATTAGATAAGATTCCAGAGATAGATATAGATAAAAAAATTCAGCAGGCATTATTATTTGAAAGTAGTGGAGAATATGAGAAAGCCTATAGCATTTATGAAAGTAAGTTATGGAAAGATTCTCATGAAGTATTTGGAATTTTATCTTTTATAATAAACCTATTATATAAAGAAAATAAATTTAACGAAGCAGAAGAGTATGTTGAGTTTTGTAAAAAGATTATTGAAGTATTTGAGTTTGGTGAATACTATAAATATCAATTAGACTTATCCTTAGCAAAAGAAAAACGTGATAAAGATAAAACTATAGAAATGATTATAAAAATAGTCAGTGAAGCAAATAGTATGAATAATTCTATGAAGTCAAAATTATATAGACATATGAAGTTTAATGTAAATTCAAGCATTAGTAAAGATAAATACGAGAAAATGGTGAAAGAGGCAATTAAGAAAGATAAGACTCTTGATTTTGTAAAAAATGATTCTAGGATAAAATCTATCTTATTATAAGTCCAAAGTTTATATGATTTTATAAATATAAAAAAAGATAAACGAGAAGTTTGTAAGTGGCGCTAATATACTATGAATTATAGAAACTAATAATAGTCGTTAACAAGTATACTTGGTATGATATGTTATAAATATAAAGTGCACTTGTAAAGGAGGATGATTATAGATAAAAATCAAATTTTAGAAAAGAGTAGAAAAGAAAATTTTCTAGGAGATGAGCGTCAAAAAAATACAGATAGACTAGCTATTGAATGAGGATATATAACTGGAACAATAGGATTTATATTTGTTATGTGTCTTTCCTTTCTTAAATCATATGATACATCTTCTGCAAAAGTAGTTTTAATAAGTATGGTAATAGGTAAATGTTTATACAGCTTTATAAAAAGTGATAGAAAACAATCATCTTTTGAAAAAGTAGCTATGATTTTAGTAATTCTAGAAAGAATTATTATGATTATAGTTTTTGTAGGAGATGCTCTTAGCAATGGAACGTAATCATAACTTAGAACTTAACAACAATTTAAAATCTATAAGAGCTGAAAAAGGTATGACACAGACTGATTTAGCAAATCGTGTTGGAGTTTCTAGGAATACAATAAGTTCTATTGAGACTGAGCAATTCAATCCAACAGCAAAGTTAGCATTAATATTATGTATTGCATTAGATAAAAAGTTTGAAGAAGTTTTTTATTTTGAATAGGAATCAATAAAATTTAGTTTATAGATAATTAAATTATGAAGTGAAAAATAAATGTTATGTTTAAAAATCGCAATGTTCAAATTGAATATGCGGTATTTTTTTGAAGTAATATGTGAAAAGTGGGACGGAAATGATCTTTGAAAATTGAACAGTACGGTATTTACAAAATATGTTATAATGAATTCGTAATGATAATAAAGGGAGAGATAATTATGGCAAAAAAAATTATTTATCCATTACTGATTGGTGCTGGAGTTGGGTTAATAGGATCATTTTTGTATGGAGATTTTACAACACCAATAAAAATAGGTGGTGTTGTTTTATCACTGTGTATATTAATTAGCGGAATGATTTTTAATTATAGAAGTAATCATGAAAATAAATAATAGAATTAAAAATAATATTATTTGTTATATACAAAAAGTTAAAATTTGAATTCATGAAATACCGTATTATTTAAAAAAATATACGGTATTTTTTAGTGCACAATTCTAAGAAATGTTGTAGTAATCTGATAAAAGAAGAGGCTTCCATTAGCAAGCCTCTTACTTCTGCTATCTCCAATAATTTTACATCTAAAACTTATTTTAAAGTTTTAGCAAATTTATATGTTCTATCTAGAATATCTTCTGTTCCAAGCCATATATCTGGTTCTAAGCCTTTACCTTCTTCTATTTCAAATGAACTATAATTATAGGCCTTTGTGCCAAAAGCACATACTATTTTAGTATTAGGCAATAAAAAACCAAGTTTGTCCATAATCTTTGTGGTTCCTGAAGAGTTAGTACCTATAAAAATTACATTTTTTACTGTTCTAAGATAAATTAATAAGCTTTCAGCAGAAGATGGAACAGTATTATCAACTAAAACTAATAGATAGTTATCATTATCTAGAATCTCATCTACTTCAGTGTATGGGACAATACTATTCATCTTTTCTTTAGAGTAGAAATCAGATATTCTCTTAACTTCATTACTATATTCTTCTTCTGAACACAAACCAAGATCATATGTTGTTTTTATTTCATTTAGATACATCTCTTTTATAAATTCAGTATACTTAAAGAAAATAGTACCATTTATTCCTATTTTATAATTAAAATAAGTTTCAAACCACTTACGTGCCTCAAGATCACTACCTCCTGAGCATCCTCTTAGATCTAAAATATTTACTCTATTATTCTTAATAGACTTTGTTTTGTTTAAAATATCATCCGATATTTTTTTCATACTATTTAGTTTTATATAGCCAATACTGCTATCTTTTATACTAGCATTTTTAACTGTGTTACTAGACTGTTCCAAATTAATAGAGATTGTTTTCTTATGGTTATTGTTAGAAATCAGAACCTCTAGCTGTTTATTCTCTAAAGATAAAATTCCTAATTCATAAGATAGTACTCCATTTTTATTTAAAGTATAGCGAATGTAATTTTCAATATTTTTGTCTTTATTTATACTTTCTATCTTATATTTTTTATTCTCAAAGTTCATGTAATATTCTTGGCCATCTTTTATTATAGGGTGGTCATTATAATAATAAGTATATTTTTCTTTAAATACAGGATTTTCATTAATTCTAAAGTGGTTGTCTTTTATAAAACTTAAGTTATTTATCAAAATAGTTTCTAAATCTTTTACAAGCAAATTATCATGATTATTAATTTCTTTTAGAATGTTATTTTTAGCTTTAGTGAATATTTCATCGCCACCAAATATTTCATAACCACCATAGCCAAACTTAAGTGCCTTAAAAAGTAAGTTTATATCTTCTTTGGCATCCTTTTTTAATACTACATTATTATCATAGTTATAATAATTTCTTGCTATATTCATATTATCTTTTGTTATAAACAAAGAATACATCTCTTCTTGAGACATATTACAAGAGGGCAATTTTATGGATTCATAAATAGCATTCTTTGCCTCTTTAGCTTCCAACAACCTCTCACTATTAACTTGCTGAACAAATTTATAATTTTTGTTATCTTTGTAATTTAAAATAACAAATAAAAACAAAGTAACTATTAAAGCAAATAACACTGTTTTTTTATTCATGAACGACATCTCCTTGTTTAATTAGAATCTTTGAATTCAGGTGAAATATTCCTTATCTTATAAGGTTATTATACTATTTTTAGAACTAACAATTTAAATATCTTAATTTAGATTTCATTATAAATATATATTTAAGTATTGTTTTAAACATAAAAATATAAAAATATAAAAATATATAGTAAAAATGCAGGTTTGCAGGAGTTAAGGTAAGAATATTATTTCTCATTATAAGAACTGTAACTTGAAATAATTTGTGAGAAGATTGATAGATCAACTGATGATTATTTTGTTGTGTTAGTTGAGATTAATGAACTTAAAGTGCATTAACAAAATTTACATAATATTAATGTATATGGTAATATATAAACAAATGTAATATTACATGAATATGCTCATGTAATTACTATGGAAAAACTGGCTCAGTTTGGTGGACTTGGATTTGGAGATATGCCAGCTTGGTTTGCAGAGGGACTAGGTACTTGGGTAGCTGTAAATGTGGGTACTGAGCAAATTGATGAAGAAGGACTTTATAAAGTTGATTTAACTTCGGAAGTTTATGGTACTACAAAATTACAGATTAATAATTACTATGGTTCTTGCTATAAAGTAGTGGATGAGATAATAAAAGAAGTGGGCTTAGAGGGTATAGAAAAATGCATTGAAATATGGGCAAAGGGAAATTCAGAGGATGCTTTGAAAGTGGTTACTGGTAAAACATTAGAGGATTATTATTATATATTCCATTAATATTAATGTTCAAAATCATGCTTATTACATATTTTTATTGAAGGTGCCCCTGGTACCTTTAAATTTTTTTCACAAAAATAATTAAGACATTTGTTAAATTATCAAAAAAGATAAAAGAAAAGTTAGGAGAAGATATAGCAGAACTTTTAGAATATAACTTGAGCATTAATTAATATAGAAAAAGTGACAGAAATTGTTAAGTGAAAAACGAATATATGTATAGGGGTGAGAAAGATAAATGAATGATAAAGAAATTGTAAGAGCTTTAAAAGAAAGAGAGCAAAAAGGAATCGAAAGTATTATTGATAAGTACGGTAAATTAATATATGGAGTAATAAAATATACTGTGAAAAAGAGGGATAGTGAGAGTGATTTTGAGGATATATTTTATGAGGTAATAATGAAGATATGGGACTCAATAATTCAATATGATGAAGAAAAAAGTGTGCTGAAAAATTTTATTATAAGTATAACTAAATATACAGCCGTAGATTATATAAGAAAAGTATCAAGAAGAAGAGAGAGTTATTCTGAAAAAGAATTAGATAATGATTTACAGTATTGCACATACAACTATGATTCTATAATTGAGCAAGAGAACTTTGATGAATTATTAGGTTGTTTAAGTGATATTGACAGGGAAATATTTATTAGACGATACTATTTTGATGAAGAAATTACGGCCATAGCAGTGAATTTAAATAAAAGTGAAGATTATATATATACAAGATTATCTAGGGGAAGGAAAAAAATAAAAGAAGAATTAGGAGGTGTAAGAAATGTCGGACAAGATAATAAATAGCTTTAATAAGATAAATTATAAAGAATCTGAAATAGAAAAATATATGAATTTACAAGAAGAGGATGAGGAGAAATATAAAAGGATTAGTGGAGCAGTTAAATCAAAATTTATAATTGATAATTTGAAAAATATTTCTAATGAAATTGAAAAAGAGTTAGAAGATGATGAAAAAATAGAAAAGATAATTAAAGTAAGAAATATAACGGCTATATATGCAACTACAGTAGCTTCAGTTGTTGGCGGTACTTTAGGAGGTTCACTACAATATGGAGTATTTGATGACTTATTTTTTACTAATAAAAGAATTTTCTTTGTAGATACAAACGTAATAAATCAAGAATTAAAACACAAGTTTGTGAAGTTAGAAGATGTATTAGGAATACTTTTTACTAATAAAATAATTAAAGTCAAAAGAGATGAAAATGGATTTCCAAAATTAGTTATCAAAATGAATAAAGCAAAGATTGCAGCAGTAATATGGTCAATAGTTGCAATAATAGGATTCTTTATAAGTAGAAAATTAAGAATTGAGTTTCTAGGTATATTATTTGCTATATCAGGATTAGGAACAATAATATATTCAATATTAAAATCAATTCAGGATGTAACATCTGAAAAATTTCAACTAGTCTTAAAAGATGGATTTATATTAAAGGGATTAATCGGAAATGATGATTATGATGAATGTGTTAAATATTTAAAAGGATTTAACACAAAAAGAGAAAAATAGCAGAAAAGATGAATATTAATTTGTTTGACATAAATAAAAGGGGAATCTCCCCTTTTTAATATATTATAATGAGGTATATATATGGTTAAAGAAAAAAAGGTTCTACTTCAGATAAATGCAATTATTTTTCTTATCTACGTTTTATATGTTAATACAAGAAATGTTATAAGCCCTAATAACTATATTTGGTTTTGCAGTTGTTTTTTAATTTCTGCTATTCTCCTATGTGGTGTATTATTGTTAGGGTCTTTAAATAATAACAATAGCAGAGTAAAGCAGAAGTCTAAGCTTGTTTGCATAGTTGAAATATTAGGATTTTTAATTACATACACAATCTATCATGCTTTCAATTATCCTTTAATATTTTCTATGATTTTATTAATTATATATTTAGTTACAACTAAGATCATTGTAGATATTTATAAGGAAGGGAATGAAAAAAATCTTATTATTAATCATTGTAATGATTTTAATGAGAAGTATGATTTATTAGAGTCAGAAATACAAGGAAATCTTAAGGAGCTTAGAGTTTTGCGTAATAATTTATTTATAGTTCAGTTTTCTTGTTTTATTCTAATAGAATTTGAAGGATATAAGTATATATTTTTTGCTGCACTATATTTTTTTATATTTTCTTTCATAAGAAAATACTTTATGAATTTAAAAGAATTAAAAGTAGGAATAGATATTATTAAGAAGGCTTTAGGAGCGTTTATATTATTTTTTATTTTTCATATTATGTTTATGTTAATGCTTACATATCAAATAGGAGGGGTATTCCTTTATCTTGTTTTTTCAGCAGCATTGGTTCCAATAAGTGAGCATATTAGAAATATAACTAAAAAGTTATTATAATTTTTGAAGATAGCTCTTGAAAGAGTCAAGCTTATGTAAGGAGAAGAGTATGGAATTAAAAAAAGTTTGGGCTGAAGAACATCAATACCACTGTAATACCTGTGGGAAGGATTTTGTAATATATAGCATGTCAGGTTTTAGGTATGGAGAGGGCTTTTATTTAACTGAAGATGGAAGCATGTCAGTATACATTAATAATTTTGAAGATGAAGCACATGAAGAATTTTCAAATATATTAACTAGTATTTATCCATTTAAGAATAAGAATGATTTAGGAGATTTATTTAGAGTAGTTTTTGGAGTATGTTGTGATGAGGTTAATGGGAAAAAGATAGACTCTTCAGGATGGATACATTCATGTTATTATTGCGCATCTAAAGATATTACATGCATTAAGGAAGATTTAGAAAATAAAGAAATAGTATGTCCTGTTGTTACTCATCATAATTGGAATGAGTTAAATAAGAGAGAAAAGAAAAAATTGATTTATAATGAGCTAAAAAGAAGAAAACTTTTGTGAAAAATAGACCTGGAGCTATTCCAGGTCTTAAATACTATAAGTATTAATACGAGTAATATATATAAGCAATATCAAAATTTTTGAGTCTAGTATTAATAATGCATCTATGATAAATTGTAGATATATTTTAAGTAAATGTTTTCGGAGGAATAACTATGATAAAAGATGAGATTTTAGAGAAACTTATAACATTTAGCAAAGAAGAAATCGATATTTTAAATGGAGATATACATATTGATGAATCTATATATGATAAGGAGAGAAAGAATTCAATAGATGTAGATAAGCTTTTATTACCTGAAGAATTAATATCTGTAAGAAAGCATACCAGGTTTATAGATTATCCTGAACATTTTCATAACTATTTTGAGCTTATGTATGTTTTCAATGGGGAACTAAGACAAGTTATTAATGGAAAGGAAGTTGTATTAAAGGAAGGAGAATATGCTTTGTTAAATAGAAATGTATCACACTCTATACTAAAATCTAGTGAGAATGATATCATTTTTAACTTTATAATAAGACCAGAGTTTTTTGATTATATTTCTACTTTAATGGATTCAGAGAATGAGATATTTAATTTTATTTTAGAATCTATGTATTCAAACTATATAGATGGAAAGTGTTTATTATTTAGAGTAAGTGATAATGAAGCTATAAAGAGTATCATTGAGAACATAATAACAACTTTATATAGTCATGAGCCTTCTAGAAATGTAAAGATAAAGCTTTATGTAGGACTTTTATTAACGGAGTTTACTAATTGTGTAGATGGCGTAGAGTTATTAGGAGGAAGTAGTTATGATAATGTTATGAACATTAAAATATTAGAGTATATTTCAAAAGAATATAATGAAGGTTCTTTGGGTGAAATAGCTAGTAGATTACATCAACCTGAATATAAGATTTGTAGAGTAGTTAAAAAGTATACTGGTCGTACCTTTAAGCAGTTAGTGCAAGATACTAGGTTAAATTGTGCTAGTAAATTATTATTAACTACTAAAATGACTATAAATGAAATAATGAACGAAGTTGGATACGAGAATATTACATATTTTTATAAGATATTTAAAGCAAAGTATTCTTTAACACCTAATGAATATAGAATTAAATATATAAATGAAAGTGCAAAAAAGGATAATGTATAAGTCAATAGAGGTTATTTTTATATAGTGTAAACCATTGTAATATTATAACTGTAAACATTAACAAAAACGGAGGTTTATATTATGGAAATGTTAGAAAAGGTTCTAAGTCCAATTGCAGGTTTCTTAAGTCAAAATAAGGTTATACAAGCTATATCAAAAGGTATTATGTCAACTATGGGAGTTTTAATAGTTGGTGCAATAGGTTCAATCTTATTAAATTTACCTATTGATGCGTACCAAACATTTATAAAGGAATGTGGTTTGTACAATGTATTTAATACATTTGTGAATGTAACAACTAATATGTTAGCGTTATATGCAGCATTTACAATAGCCTATGCCTATACAAAAAATACAGAACATGACCCACTAGTTGCAGGGATTTTATCTTTACTAGGTTTCTTTGTAGTAACACCAATGACTGTAGTTGGTGAAGGATGGGCAGCAGTTACAAATCTTCCATTAGATTGGTTAGGAGCAAAGGGAATATTTGTTGCAATGATTGTTTCAATTATAACAGCAATTATATATATAAAATTATCTGATAAAGGGTTAATTATTAAAATGCCAGCAGGTGTTCCAGAGTTTGTTTCAAAATCATTTACTGCAATTATCCCAGGTATTTTTGTTGCAGTAGTATTTGGTGCAGTAACTTTTATATTTGCAAAAACTTCTTATGGAAATTTACACAATGCTATATATACAATTATAGGAATACCTCTAACTGGTATTGGTAATAGTGTTTGGACAGCATGTTTAATATATATATTATCAGGGTTATGTTGGTTCTTAGGTATTCATGGTATAGCTATAGTAAGTGCAATTATGCCAATATGGATGGCAGCAGATGCAGCTAACCTAGCAGCTTCAAGTGCTGGACAAGCAGTACCTAATACAATAACTTATTCATGGATAAATACAGTTTCATCACCAGGTGGTGCAGGAGCAACAATTGGATTAATAATATGTATAATTCTATTTGCAAAGAGTAAGAGGTATAAGACATTTGCTAAAATTGCAACTGTACCTTCTTTGTTCTCAATAAATGAACCAGTAGTATTTGGTTTACCATGTATGTTAAATACAAGATTATTTATACCATTTGTATTTACACCAGTAGTGTTTATCATAATAGGATATATATTAACAAACGTTGGAGTATTACCAATGGCGTCTGGAATTTCAGCACCAGCTGGAACACCACTTATTATAAGAGGCTTTATGATTGGTGGATGGAGAATGGCAGCATTTGAGGTATTTACTATAATAGCATCTACTTTAATATATTTCCCATTCTTTAAGATACTAGATAAGGAAGCTTTAAAAGAAGAATCTCAAGAATCTGGAGAAAACTAAAGTTTATAATAAATAATAGGAAAATGCTATGCATTTTCCTATTGCCATAATTTAAAGGAGATAAAGATGAAAAGATTAGATGAAGTATTAAACAATAAAGGACAGAACTACTTATACCCTTTTTTCTGGCAAAAAGGACAAGATGATAAGACTATAATTGAATATATAGATAAAATTTATAATCAAGGAATAAAAGCTTTATGTATAGAATCAAGACCACATCCAGAGTTCTTAGAAGATGGATGGTGGCATACTATGGATTTAATTTTAGAGGAATCTAAAAAAAGAGATATGAAAATATGGATTTTAGATGATGCAAGATTTCCTACAGGATTTGCTAATGGAAAGGTTCCAGAAGAGTTGAAAAAGACTTATTTAGACTATCGTAGATTTGATGTGATTGGACCTAATCCTAATATTGAAATTAATTTGAGATTTTTAAAGGGACGTCCTTTTGGACCACAGTCTGATAGGAGTAAAGATAAAATAATAAAGGTATTAATAGGTGAATCAGATACATTTAGAAATGGAAAAGATATAAAAGAAGATACATTAAGAGATATTACAGATTGTTTAGAAGGGGAATTTTTGAAGCTTAGTATTGAGAGGGGCAGATTTAGCATATTTGTCATGTTTGAAACTAGAGTAGGTGGTGAAGATAGCACAAAGGATTATCTAAATCCACTAATTCCAGAAGCTACAGATATACTTTTAGAACAAGTATATGAATCTCATTATAAACATTATAAAGATGAATTTGGTAAGACAATAATGGGATTTTTCTCTGATGAACCTAGGTTTGGAAATAAAAAAGGAACTGAAAGCTCTATTGGAAGAGATGAAATGGTATTACCTTGGAGTAGTAATTTATTAGAGATGTTAAAGGAAAAATATAATTTCGATGATAATAAACTACCATTACTATTTGTAAACAATAATGATGAAAGTAGTAAAGTAAGATTTCAATATATGGATTTAATAACTAAACTATATGAGAAAAACTTTACTGAAAGAATTGGTAAGTGGTGTGAAGATAGAGGTGTAGATTATGTTGGACATGTAATTGAAGATAATAATGTTCACTCACGTTTAGGGTATGGAGCAGGACATTATTTTAGAGCTATTTCTGGTCAACATATGTCTGGTGTAGATATTATAGGGGGGCAAGTAGTTCCAGGAATGCCATATTATCATGATGCTTTTTCTACAGGTGGAAGTGATGGTGAGTTCTATCATTATGCATTATGTAAATTAGGAGCATCAAGTGCAGTATTTGATTCTAAAAAGAAAACTAAACAGGCAATGTGTGAGGCATTTGGTGCTTATGGATGGAATGAAGGTTTAAAGATGATGAAGTGGATAACTGATCATATGATATCTAGAGGAATTAACCTTATAGTTCCTCATGCTTTTGATCCAGCTGAATTCCCAGATTGGGATTGTCCTCCACATTTTTATGCACATGGGATGAATCCTCAATTTAAATACTTCTCAAACTGGTCATTATATACAAATAGGTTATGTCACTTATTTAATGGAGGAATATCTGCAGCTAAGGTAGTAGTGTTATATCATGCATTTAATGAGTGGACTGGGGAATATATGTATATACAAAAGCCACTAAAAGAGTTAACTACAAATCAAATAGATTCTTTAATATTAAGTGAAGACTACTTAATGGATGCAGAGATTAGAGATAATAAAGTGTTTATAAATAATAAAGAAATAGAAGTTTTAGTAGTGCCATATGCTCAAAAGCTACTTTCAACTATTGCAGATAAGTTAATGGAATTATCAAAATATATAGAGGTTATATTTATTAACAACTATCCAGAAGTTATTTTAGGTGGAGAGGTTTCTTTAGAATCAAGATGTAAATGTGTTTCTTTAGAAAACCTTGGAGATTATTTAAAAGAAAATGGCTTACAAGAAATAAAGATAGAAAAATCTCATAAGGACCTAGCTTACTATCATTATTTAAATGATGATGGAGATGTATACATGTTCTTTAATGAGAGCATACAAGATACTATTTCTACAAAAGTACTTATACCAGAGGGTAGGAGTTTAGTTAAATATGATGCATTTAATAATGTAACCTATAAAGTAAGGATGGATGGAGAGTATATAAATATAGAATTAAAACCTTATGAATCAACTGTGTTAGTTACAGGAGAAGCAAATAATGAAGAGGTTCTTCTATCAAAGGAAAGATTAATTTTAGACAAGAACTATGAAGTAAGCATGAAAGAGTATAATGAAAAAGATTATACAAGAACTTTTGAGATGAATGAACTAAGATATATGGGGGAAGAGTATCCTAGATTCAGTGGAGATATACTTTATAAGACTACTGTTAAACTAGATTCTACAAATTATAGCTTAGATATTAGTGATGTGTATGAGACAGTAAATGTTAAGGTTAATGGAGTAGATTGTGGAACAAGAATATGCAATCCATACACTTTTAATTTATCTAATGGATTAAGGATTGGGAAAAATACAATAGAAATTAATGTTGTGAATACATTAGATAGAAATCAACGTGATTTCATGTCACAGTATATTCCAACAGAACCTTTAGGTATAGTAGGAAAAGTAGAATTAGTTAAGCAAATTGCAAAATAGGATAATCTATTAAACAACTTTAGATATTAAATCTAAGGTTGTTTTTTTTTATACTTTAATTATATAGGAGGTGCGATTATGAACTATTATTTGGGAATTGATATTGGCGCTTCTAGTGGGAGACATATATTAGGATGGCTAGAAGATGGAATTATTAAAACAAAAGAAATATATAGGTTTAAAAATAAAATGGATAAAGTACATAAGAAGCTATGTTGGGATATTGATTACTTATTTAAAGAAGTGGTACAAGGAATAAAAGAATGTCAAAAGATGAATAAGATTCCAGTATCCTTAGCAATAGACACATGGGCAGTTGATTATGCACTATTAGATGAAAATAAAAAAAGAATAGGAGAAGTGGTTGCATATAGAGATAGTCGTACTGATGATATGGATAAGGAAGTATCTAAAATAATTGGGGAAGATGATCTATATATAAGAACTGGTATACAGAAGCAAAAGATTAACACAATATATCAGCTTAAGGCTATGCAACTTAAGGAAGAAAATGATTTCAATAAGGCAAAGTACTTTTTAATGGTACCTGATTATTTAAATTATTTATTAACAGGAGTTATGTGTAATGAATACACAAATGCTTCAACTACACAACTTCTTAGTCCTATAACTAAAGATTGGGATTATGATCTTATAAAGAATCTTGGGTATCCAAAAGATATGTTTCAAAAAATAGAGAAGCCAGGTACAAATATAGGAGCATTAAGAGAGGAAATTGCAAAAGAAGTAGGCTTTAAATGTAATGTTGTACTAGCTGGAAGTCATGATACTGCTTCAGCAGTAGTAGCAATCCCAACAGGGAATGAAGAGTCTTTATACATTAGTTCTGGAACATGGTCTCTTATAGGGACTGAACTTAAGGAGGCAAATTGTTCTCTAAAGAGTAAGGAATATAACATTACAAATGAGGGGGGATATGCTTATAGATTTAGGTTCTTAAAGAATGTTATTGGCTTATGGATGATTCAGTGTATAGCTGAAGAGTATAACAATAAATATTCTTTTGGAGAGTTGTGCAATATGGCAAAGGAAGCTAGTATTTCATCAATTGTAGATGTTTATGATAATGCATTTTTAGCACCAGAAAGCATGATAAAAGAGGTTCAAAATTATTGTGAAAAAACAAATCAAGAAATTCCAGAAACACCAAGTGAAATAGCTAGAGTTATTTATAGAAGTCTTGCAAAGGGATATAAAAAAGCTATTGAGGAAATAGAAGAAGTTACAGGAAAAGAATATAAAGAAATATTAATTGTTGGTGGTGGAAGTAATGCAGAATTCTTAAATGAAATTACTGCTAAGGAAACTGGAAAAATAGTTTATGCAGGTCCTGGTGAAGCTACTGCAATAGGTAATTTATTAGTTCAAATGATTAGTTCAAAAGAGATAAAGAACTTAAAAGAAGGAAGAGAAAAAGTAAAAGAATCGTTTAAAGTTAAGGTTTATAAAGGAGAAGAATAATGAATATTGAAAAGAGATACGAAGAAGCAAAAGTAATGTACCAAAAATTTGGAATAGATGTTGATGAAGCACTAAATAAATTAAGGGATTTCCCAGTATCCATGCACTGCTGGCAAGGGGATGATGTAATTGGGTTTGATGGATCTAATTCATTATCAGGAGGAATACAGACAACAGGTAATTACCCGGGAAAAGCTACAACTCCAAAGGAACTTATGGATGATATAGATAAGGTATTATCTTTAACTCCAGGTAAACATAGAATAAATCTTCATGCAAGCTATGCAATATTTGAAGATGGAGAAGAGGTAGATAGAGATAAGATTGAACCTAAGCATTTTAAGAAATGGGTTGAGTTTGCCAAGGAAAGAGGATTAGGTTTAGATTTTAATCCAACAATCTTTGGACATCCTAAGGCAGAGGGATTAACCCTTTCTTCACCCAATGATGAAATTTGTAAGTTTTGGATTGATCATTGCAAGGCATGTATAAGAATATCTGAATACTTTGCAGAAGAACTTAAAACGCCATGCTTAATGAATATATGGATACCAGATGGATTAAAAGATATCCCTGGGGACAGACTTGGACCTAGAAAGAGATTTAAAGAATCTTTAGATGAAATTTTAGATATAAACTATGATAAAGAAAAGGTTCTAGTATGTCTTGAATCAAAGGTATTTGGAATTGGAATGGAGTCTTATACAGTGGGTTCAAGTGAATTTACAGTTAGTTATTCAAGTAGAAAAGGGATAGTTCCTTTAATGGACAATGGACATTATCATCCTACAGAAGTAGTATCAGATAAAATATCCTCAATGTTACTATTTAATGATAAAATAGCACTTCATGTTACAAGGCCAGTACGTTGGGATAGTGACCATGTAGTATTATTTGATGATGAGACTAAGGAAATTGCTAAAGAAATAGTAAGAAATGATGCGTTAGATAGAGTACTTTTAGGGTTGGATTTTTTTGATGCTAGTATAAATAGAATTAGCGCTTGGACAGTAGGGTTAAGAAATATGCAAAAATCAATGTTATTTGCTTTACTACAGCCAAACAAATTGCTAAAAGAATTACAAGATAAGGGGAATTTTACAAAAGTAATGATGTTACAAGAAGAAATGAAGACTTATCCATTTAGTGATGTATGGAACTATTACTGTAAAGTTTCTAATAAACCATTAAATGAAGAATGGTTTGATGAAGTAGAAAAATACGAAGAGGAAGTATTATCAAAGAGAAAGTAGGGAAAAGATATGAAGGTTTTAGATGCAAAATTTGTTCAAGGTTTTGTGCGTATGTGTGATGATGGATTTAATCAAGGGTGGCATGAAAGAAATGGGGGGAACTTATCTTATCGTATTAAGGAAGAGGAAATAGAGTCTGTTAAAGAAGGATTATCTTTTGATAGAGAGTTTACACCAATAGGAACAATTGTTCCAAAGCTTGCAGGAGAGTTCTTTTTAGTAACAGGATCAGGAAAGTTTTTTAGAAATGTATGTTTAAATCCTAATGAAAATATAGGAATTATAGAAATAGATAATAAGGGTGAAAACTATAGGATTTGTTGGGGATTTGAAGGGGGAGCAAAGCCAACCAGTGAACTTCCATCACATTTAATGAATCACGAAGTTAAGAAGGAAAAAACAAATGGACTATACAGAGTAATATATCATTGCCATACTACTAATGTAATAGCTTTAACATTTGTATTACCTTTAAAGGATGAGATGTTTACAAGAGAGTTATGGGAAATGGCAACAGAATGTCCAGTAGTATTCCCAAGTGGTATTGGTGTTGTATCTTGGATGGTACCAGGAGGAAGAGATATAGCTGTAGCTACTTCTGAATTAATGAAAAAATATGATGTAGCTATTTGGGCACATCATGGAATATTTGCTGCTGGAGAATCCTTTGACATAGCATTTGGATTAGCACATACAGTTGAGAAATCAGCTGAAATATTAGTAAAAGTTTTATCTATGGGTGGAAAGAAGTTACAAACAATATTACCAGATGAGTTTAGAGAACTAGCTAAGGATTTTAATGTTACATTACCTGAAAAGTTTTTATATGAAAAGTAATTAAAGGAGGGGATAACATGAGTTTTCCAAAAGGATTTTTATGGGGAGGAGCAACAGCTGCAAACCAATGTGAAGGAGCATATAA
>ERZ1106969.1008-NODE-1008-length-23132-cov-6.351085_pt1 | contig 23132 bp, 21 predicted proteins | sample MGYA00403685_ERZ1106969 | MGnify/ENA primary metagenome ERZ1106969 (study PRJEB35170, sample SAMEA104062416) | human gut metagenome | biome: human gut; feature: human-associated habitat; material: faeces | place: Denmark | collected 2012-05-18 ... | reverse complement strand
CTTGTGTTTTCTTGCTGTAAATATTGAAAATTTTGAACTTCTGAACTATAATATGAGCAAAACAGGACGATTTTGAACAAACGAAAGGAGCGATTCTTCATGAAAGAATGTATATCCTGCAAAGAATCCATGCGGCAGTGCATGGATACACACACATTTGCTTTTGCGCACTTATATAATGATGAGAAAGCGATGGATATGCATATCCATGACTGCTATGAAATCTACTACTCGATTTCCGGCGGAAAACAGTTTCTGATCGATAACTATTTTTATGATATCAGTGATGGAGACATTTTTCTGATCAACCAGTTTGAGAGTCATTATCTGACACAGATTGATCAGCAGAAACATGAACGGATCATTCTGTCCATTGATCCGGAGTATTTAAAACAAATTTCTACAGAGAAGACGGATCTGAATCACTGTTTTCAGTTCCGCGGGACCGATATGCCGCATCAGCTCCATCTCTCCGCAGAAGAACAGACCCGGTTTATCTATTTCATTCATAAACTGCGCTCCAATTCCGGATTCGGAGAAGACGTCCTGGATCGTGCCACATTTCTGGAACTGATGGTATTTCTCAACAATGCATTTGATAAACGGTGCCGCTCTTCCGCAGAAGAGGAACCAAAAACCCCCGGCTATCATGCCCAGGTAGATGAGATTCTTTCTTATATTAATACCCACATCAGTGAAAATCTGACACTGGAAGAACTCTCTGCCCATTTCTTTTTGAGCAGCTCCTACCTGTGCCGCATTTTCAAAGCCACTACCGGGACGACCATCAACAAATACATTACCGCAAAGCGCATTACGATCTCCAAGTCTCTGCTCAGTCAGGGGTACTCCGTCAATGAAGCCTGTGAAGCGTGCGGGTTTAACGATTACAGCAACTACCTGAAGGCTTTTACCAAGGCCGTGGGGATTTCTCCGAAAAAATATGCGCAGTTTAATTCATAGTAACCAGATACAAGAAAGCCTGCATATAGAAAGCACTTCTCTGCGCTTTCTATATGCAGGCTTTTCTATTCATTTTTTATTTTATACATTTCTTTTAAATGCTGCCAGATTCTTTCTGTTTTCCTTTTTTTCTATATGCTTTAACAGCAGAAACTTCCCAGATTCCAAGAAGTACTACAATGCCCGCATCCACTGCCCAGAAAATGCTCACCCAGGTCGGTGTTCCTGTCTGGATATCCATTGCATTTGAATTTGCAAGTGTATACAAAAGATGATGCGCTGCTGTCCGAAGTGCAATCACCGTACCTGCCGAAGTAGTATCTTCCCAGTATTCTGTACCAGTTGTATATCCCATCGGCATCATCTGATCCGTACCTGCTCTGAGCGCTTCGTTCGGATCCTGATAATACTCACTTGCCGTATCCAGAGAATCCGTTATCGCAGTACCTTCGAATCCCCACTCCCCTCTTAATACATTCGTCATCAGCTCCGGATTTGCTCCTGCCCATTTACTTCCGATTCCGTTCTTGGAGTTCATAACTCCATTGGATCCACCTTCTTTTACTGCCATCTCAAATGGTTTCAGATAGATCTCGCGGATTGCCTGTTCGTTGGACCAGGTACAGATTCCTTTCGCACGGTCTGTCTCTGAATCATTCAGTGCAAAATGCTTGATATAAGTAATGATTCCATGTTCACGGACTGCTGCAATCTCATTTGCCGCAATGATTCCGGATAAAACACCGTCCTCTGAGTAATACTCAAAGTTTCTTCCTGAAAATGCGGTTCTATGGATATCCATACCAGATCCAAACCATCCGGTGAATCCGTAATCACTTAATTCCTGCCCAATTCTGTCACCAAATTCGCTGGCAAGTTCTTTGTTCCATGTCGCTGTCATCAGAATCGGTGCCGGAAAGGCTGTACCTGATTTTCCGGTGAAGAAGCTGTTGACGGATGTCGGTCCATCAGTGTCAAAAATATACGGAAGATTAATGCTTTCTGTTGCAAGAACATGATACGTTCCATTTCCCGCCATATCCATCAGCTCATCCAGTGTCATCTGATCAAGTAACTGATCCCATTTTTCATCATCGTAGGCCAGTCCGGTCATGTCCTGAATCTTCAGTCCATTGTCGGCTCCGGTTGTCGGCATCTGTGCATTTGCGTCATCGTATTCTGACGGGTCATAAGTAATTCTGGATGCGTAGCTCGCCTTGATTTCATCTGTCATCTCAAAATCGGTTGGAGCCGCTACCGCTTCCTCATAATTTGCAAAATGATCTGCTCTGCTCAGATACGTCACATTGCCTTTTGCATAGCTAAACTGATTGGTTGCTGTCTCTTTATCTGAAGCTCTCTTTCCATCATGTGCATCATCATAAATTATGTCTTTCGCAACGTTCGCAGTATATGAATCCAATACAGTATGGGAGTCACTGCACAGGTTTATCTGGTATTCCCCCTGTTCCAACACATATGCCCCGTCTGTACTCTTGATACACTCCGAATCATAAGATGCCAGATCTTCGTATGCAAATTTTACGGTTACAATCTCCGATTCTCCCGCTTCAATCAAATCTGTCTTCGTATATTCTACCAGATTTGCTGTTGCTTTTTCAATTCCGCCATTTGTATACGGAGGATTGTAGAAAATCTCAGCCACAAATTTTCCGGCTTTATCCCCCTTATTCTCGACACGAATATTCATCGTGATATTTGTTCCATCATCTTCGACATGGTCAATATTTGCCTCAAATTTTGTATAACTGAGACCATATCCAAACGGGTACTGTACCACTGAATCGTAATCGATCAGTCCTTCTGCTGCTGCCGTTTCATAGAATTTATATCCCACATAGATTCCTTCATTGTAATTTACAAAAATCGCTTTGTTGTCCTTTGACCCTGTAACATCTTCATAATTATTGTAGTCAAAGCTTCCAAAATTGTTGATATACGGTGTATCCTGCAAATCATATACAAATGTATCCACCAAATGTCCGGACGGATTTACTTCTCCGCTCAGCACTTTTCCGAGTGCACGGAAGCCTATTTCTCCAGGACCTGGACACCAAATGACTCCGCTGATATTCGAATATTCATCAACCCATCCGAGTTCCATCGCCTGTGCGGAATTGACCACTACCACAACCTTATCAAAATCTTTTGTCACTTCATCCAACATATCTGTTTCGCGTTTTGTCAGTTCCAGGTAACTCTTTGACGCATCAATATCGTCCTCCTGAGTCGAGAAGACAATCGGCTTTCCCTGCTCATCATTTACAAAATTGTTCTTCTCAGACATACTTGTCGCAAGATCACTTCCCTCGCCACTTGATCTTCCGATCACAACCAAAGCCGTATCCGAAAATTCCTTTGCATTCTCAAAGATTCCCGCATCTTGGTATTCATCCAAAGACGGTTCCGGAATCGTAAAATCTACAGAAGAAAAACTAATATTCAGACGCCCCTGTTGGTAGTCCTCATAAAACTTCTGGATCGATGTGTTTGTTTCAAATCCGGCATCTTCCAGTCCTTCTATCAATGAAACTGCATTTTCTGTGTTCGATGATCCGGAACCATTTCCACCATATACTGGGTACGCCGAAGACCAGCCAAATACATTCAGTTTGGTTCCTTTTTCCAATGGAAGTGCATCATTTTCATGTTTCAGTAACGTGATGCCTTCCTCCGCAATCTTTTCTGCCGTTTCCAGAGAATTCTGCTTATGGTCATCCGCAATCTTATTGTTTCCCGACAATACATTATTTACTACAGAATACTGTGGTCCAAGACAAATCCAAGAAATCGTAATCACCAGTGCCAGTACAACTGCCACTCCACCCTGCACAGTAAATATCTGTCTCTTTGCTCCTTTCTGGATTCTTCCGATTACCAGACATATCGCACCGATTACCAGAATGCTTCCTCCAATCACCAGTTGTAACCTGCACTGTTTGATAGCCGCGATCAGATCCACCATCTGCACCTTAACTGCACCGTTGAACATCAAATCATAAATCTTATACCCAACAGCCGCCAGGGCTGCGATAACTACAGCAATAATAATCCATACAACTGTTTTTTTCTTCTTCATCCTCTCTTCCTCCTTAAATTCTAATTAATTCAAATTCATAAAAGTCAACAGCCCCTTCCCCTGTGTATTGAAAGTAAAGTGCCGTTTCCCCGCAAATTTTTGTCAGTCTGCCTCTGACCTTTCTACTCTCACCATTCGTAATATCTACCGGAATTCGTATATACTCCCGAAAATCTTCTGTATCAGAAATCCAAAATTCACCTTTTGCATTTCCCCGTATCTCCAGAACTATCTCTGTCTTTCCGTCCATCCGAAAATACTTGAATCCGGCAACTGATCCGTCTCGCATATTTTTGATGTACTGCCGTGCACTGGGATCTCCATCTTTTTTGTTCTGCGTAATGTAAGGATGTCCTTTTAATCTCTTTCTCGGATTCGTCCCATCGTACCTCCCTGTCCCGGATCTGGACCAGAGATTACACGCAATCCATGCCTCATACGTTCCTTCTCCCAGAAGCGATCCTTCATTCAGCCCGCAACTGGTCATCTCTGCCTGCCGAAACTCTCCTTTTTCATTCTTCTGCAGCTTTTCGGCACACGCCTGTCTGGAATAGGAATTCTGGTTCGTCTGCCTGTGGTAAAAAATGTAATACTGATCTTCCAGCTTCAACAACCCGCCATGATTATTCCCGACATAATTCCTGGCATGATCTTCCTCTGTAATTCTGTCCAGAAATACATCTCCATTACTGATAAGTGTCCCCTTGTACTCAAATCCCTCTGTCGGATGCTTACTGACCGCATAGCAGAGTTCATGGTTGTGTCTGGACGAATATACAAAGTAGTACTTCCCGTTATATTTTCGGATGGAGCTTGCTTCAAAAAATTCATGTCCCGTAAAGGAACCCTCTCCTTCTTTCGGGAACAGCAGCTTCTCGCCGCTTTTGATTGTCACCATATCAGATTCCAATTCCAGCACATATCCGCCTTCTGTCTTAAGCCTTTTTCCTCCGGTCACTATTCCAGGAACCGAAGTGTAAAATCCAGAGTAGAGATAAATCCTTCCGTCATCATCTACCAGAACTCCCGGATCAAACGGAAAGGAATCTCCCTTTCGCCTTCCCCAGATTGTACCATCCTTATAATGTACATGCCCGTAAAATTCATAGGGTCCTGCCGGCTTGTCACTCACCGCAACTCCCATAATTCCCATAAAGTCAAACGCATAGTACAGATAGTATCTGCCATCTGCACCGACTGCCACATCCGGCGCAAACAAAAGCCTGAGTCCCAGTCTGTTTTTCGGATCTTGCTTCTTTCTGTAAATGATACCCTCAAAACGCCAGTCCGACAGATCATTGACAGGTGCAGAATAACAGACATAATCATTTGCACAAAACATTGGATAATCAAATCTGTCATGCGAACCGTAGACATATACCCGGTCATCAAACACATACGGCTCTCCGTCTGGAATATATTCTCCCTGCGGTAAATAAGGATTTACTGCCTGTCTCTTCACTGTATCTCCTCCCTTCTTGCCTGTACTTTACCACAATTTTTTCCATTGTGTTTTCCCGTTTCATATTCCGTATTTTTATTTCATCAACGGTTATTCTGCTCTCTGAAAATAAATTTATTGACCACAAAAAATACCACCATGGAAATTCCGCCATTCAGGACGGTTGTTCCAATATTGTAGATAAAACTTGGCACATAATTGGCCGCCACTGCCACCCAGACACAATTGACTGAATTTACGATACAGGTCACAACACAGAATGCAGCCAGATAGCCTGTCGCCTGCCATCTCAGATTTCCATTGCTTCTAAACACCACATTACGCTGAATCGGGAAATGCATGCACTCTCCAAGAAACATTGCAACCATGTATGCACAAAAATAGGGAAGTCCGCCGTGTGCTGCATCATATCCGATTATATTCCACTGGAATGTCTCTCCCAGAACCGTAATTCTGATCCCCGGAAACCCAAAATCCACAATCGGAAGCCCCCGAAACACCCCCGGAAGAAACTGCAACATCAGATATTTCAGAACTGTGATCAGGTTACAGACGATCACATACAATCCGCCCTCCCTTATCCACTTTTCGATTCGGGGATTCTTTTCCGCAAATTTATTCCATTTTTTTATCATCCCACTCAATCACCTTCCTTTCTCAGCATCCTTATTTTTCAACACAGCTATTTTAGCAAATCTATCATCTATGTGGGCATTCATTTCACAAACGGAATTTTCATTTCACCAATCAAGCATTGACACTTTTCTATAAGCAACTTTTTTCGTATGCTCAACAACGAAAAAATCCCCTGACGTCTCCGCCGGGGATCTCATTTCTTTGATTCACTTTTTTGCAGAGGAATCAGAATATCAATCACAAACCAGTTGTCTTTGATCTTCACATTCAGTGTCCCCTGATATTTTTCCACTGAGTATTTGATACTTTTCAGTCCGAAGCCGTGGTATGCCTTATCGCCTTTCGTCGATTTCGGCAGATCGCCGTGGAATTCCAGTGTGTCCTGCAGATAATTCTCGACATGGATCAATGCAAACTCGTTCATCCTCGATACCGACACATGAATCAGACGCTTTTCTCTGTCCTCCACCTGTACCTCGTACTCAATAGCATTATCCAGTGCATTTCCAAAAATCGTGCAAAGGTCCATCACATAGATCTGGTTCAGCAGTGTTCCATCTGCCACACATGTAAAAGCAATATCTCTTCTGGAGCACTTCAGGCCAGCTCCGGTAATGAGCGTATCCAGCACATTATTACCGGTCTTGAACATGGATTCATAATTCTGGATTCCCTGCTCAATCTCATCCAGATACTCTTCTTTTTTGTCCAGATTTTTCTCCTGCCTGAGGATCGCAATCTGATGCTTCAAATCATGATACTTATGATTGATAATATCAATGCTCTCCTGAGACTGCCGGTACTGGGAATACTGCGTCCGCAAAATGTTCTGAATAGAATCCAGTTCTGCTTTCATATGATCCTCACACCGCTGAATGTGATATGCCAGCAGAAATGCATATCCTCCCAGATCGATCAATGTCCGAATGTTGAAAGCTTCCTTCGCCAGCGGACTGCTGAACGGTGTGTTCGTGTATACATAACTAAGATTACTCAGACAAAAACAAACCACTCCAATCGCCGCCGAATGTCAACGCATACATCACAATCATAAATACTAAACGAAACTGTACCGAATCCAACTTCCATACCTCTGCTGCAAAAGAAAAAACCTGCCACTCCAGCGCTGCCACCATCTCCGCCAGAACAAACGCCCTGACCAGCCAGTATCCCGCTGTGATCCGGTCAATCTTGCAGCATAGCATAATCGCCGCATACATAACCAGAACCGCCACCAGCATTCCCGGAATCCAGAGTACCACCGCCACTTTTCCTATAACACTCTGAATAACAAAAAGCAGGGCAAATGTCACTGCCAGCACGCTGATATGCTTTCTCGTTATCCGGACTGTGCGGTTAATTACTGCAATATACAGCACACATGCCAGCCATTCTGCAAGTGCTGTGAACCCTTTCGGTATATCCTGAATCAAACCTATACTGCTCATTCTCTTATCCTGTCTCCTGCTATCTTATCGTATCTCCCGCATATTCGATCAGTGCTTTCTGAAATTCACTCCGCTTTGCCCTGCTGATCATCACCTGTCCGTTAAGCAAAATCGCCCATCCATCCCTAATCGCGCGGACATGCGCCAGATTCACCAGATATCCCTTATTGCACCGGGAAAAATGGTAATCCGACAATTCTTTTTCGAGTTCCTTCATCGAGTTGACCGTAGACTCATAGACTCGGTCACTGCTATGGTAGATCAGCCGATGCCCCTCACTCTCGATCCATCCGATTTGGGATACAGGCACTTTGTCCACTCCATTTTTTGAAATAATATTGATATAATGTTCTTCTCTCTTCTTTATCCTTCCGATTGCACGGCTGATGGTCTGGGAGAATGCAAAATAGGAGATCGGCTTCAGCACATAATCCAGCGCATCCACAGCATATCCCTGTATCGCGTACTGCGCCATATTGGTGATAAAAATGATAACCACACCTTTGTCCGCTTCCCGGATTTTTTTTGCCGCCGTCATTCCATTCATGAACCGCATCTCAATATCCATAAGGATGACATCATACACTGCGGAATAATTCTCCACAATCTCGTCCCCGTCTGTAAAGACAGAAAGATGGATCTGCTCGCCGGATTCCTTTTGAAATTTATTCAGATAGTCACACAATACCTCTCTGTAGTTTTCCTCATCCTCCACGATTGCAATTTCAATCATTGTAATTCCACCCTTTTCAAATAATTGTATCTTTTTCTGCCAAAAACTCCAATTTCTCAACTATCCCGATACATCTTCGGACTGGCTCCATAACACTCCTTAAATTTCCGAAAGAAATAACTGGTGTTATCATATCCCACCGACTCTATGATATCTGCCACCGGAAGCCTGCTGTTCTTCAACAGATATGCTGCCTGCCGCATCCTTCTTGACTGCAGAAGCTCCTTGTACGTTTTTCCGGTCCGTTTTTTGATCTCCCTGCTTAACCAATACACATCATATCCCATAATCTCCGCCAACTCGGAAAGACTGCCATTTTTATAATGTTCTTCAATATAGTTAAACACGGTTCCGGTCAATTCCCGGTCAAATGCTGCAGTTCCGGTCTCCATTCGATCCACATGATTTAAAAGCTGTAAAAGCAGAAGCCCCATGGTGATCTGATTACACCGTCTCTTGTTTGGCTGATCATAGAAAATGGTCCACACCATATTTTCCACCAGATTCTGAATGGGAAGAATCTCTGCAACATGGAAGTAAAGATAGGATGTATTGTCACTCTTCCCACACAATGCCCCCACCAGAAATTCCTTCAATGCATTTTCTTCCTCCATATCCATCATAGAAAATGCCGTATCAAAAAACTCCGGCAGCACAATGAAGTTAACCGCAATATCCTGTTCGCCTGCCGGCAGGATCTCCTGCTCCACATTCTGATTTAAAAACAGCAGATCGCCTTCTTCCAGAACCACTCTGCTTCCATTCAGAATGTGAGTTGTTGTTCCCTGGCACATGTAGATTACCTCTACATAATTATGTCTGTGCTTTGGAAAATTAACAAATCGGGTATGTGGGCGCACTTGAATCAGTTTCCCCTTCTTTAACAGTTTTTCACTGTCCACGATCCACTCTTTTTGCTCTGTATAAAGCTGTGGATCAATCCCCTTTTGCTCTTCCAGAATACGCTGTTCTTCTTCTGTAATGACAGACAATGCATCCAACAATTCTCTGTGCATAACGTCTTTACTCCATTCTGGCGATTTCTTTCGTCAGTTCCATATATTCCTTTGCACTGCGGCTGCTTTTTTTATATGCCATGATCGGTGCATTATTATCCTGTGACCATTCAATCCCGCTGTCCACCCGGATATAGGTATCAAATACGGGCACATCTTCCAGACTCTTTAAAGTCTCCAATGTCTGTTTGAAATAACTCTTTCTGGTATCCACCTTCGTGATCACAATTCCTCCCAGTTTCAGATCCGGTGTGATCTGCCGGACTTCCTCCAGAAATTCAAACATATTTCCAAGACCGAACAAGCCCCATGGTGTAGATTCTACCGGAATGATGATCTCATCAGACGCACACAAAATGTTCATAACCCATCCGCCCAACGTCGGAGGCGCGTCGATCAGAATGTAATCATACGCTCCCGATTCTTTGATCTGTGTCAGACATTTTCGGAGAATAAACTCCCTCTGCCATTTCGTAAACAATTCATACTCTATCGAACTCATTAATGTGGAAGACGGGATCAGATCCAGCCCTTCATATTCCGAATGTACAATATAACCGGACAGATCATCCTGACGCTTGAGCCCTTCATATAAATTTTTCTCACTCTGTGCAAATGCAAGCACCTGATCCTCATCAAACAGAGATAGGGACAGGTTCAGCTGCATATCCCCATCGATCAGAAGTACTTTGTACCCGAGCTCCCTCAGTCCATATCCTACATTGGAACAGGTGGTGGACTTTCCGCTTCCTCCTTTATTATTCGCAAAACATATGGTCTTTGTCTTCTTCATTGTGTTCTCTCCTTTGCCAGTCTGATGTACTGCCGAAAATTTTTTCTACCAGCATCTTATATTCTTCATATGCAGGAATTCCTGCAAAATCTTCCTGCAATGCGTCTTTCACCCCAATATAATACCAGCCCATTGCAGCTTTACTCTTCATTCGAAAGCGGTTCCAGAATTCTTCTCCAACCTTCGGATACTCCCGGTCAATATCCCGGATATTAGACAGCTTGTCCGCAAGTGCGATCATCTGCACCGCTCTCGGCGCTGTTTTCAAATGCCGGATCGTCGCCCCTTTTCTCTCCGTCCAGGTCTTGGACTTGTCCTCACTCTCCTGTTCTACCAGCTCAAGTACCCGTTCCCCAAACGCTTCCCTGATCTGCTCTTTTGTGACCTGCCTGCAATCCTCCAGAGTATCATGCAGCCAGGCAGCGCTGATAATCTCTTCCTCATCTGTCATGGTCGCTGCAATCTTCGCCACCTCCTGAGGATGTACAATATAGGGGCGCTTCGTTCCCTTGCGGAACTGCCCCTCATGTGCTTTTTCTGCAAAGTTTCGGGCTTCCTCTATCATATTCTTTCCTCCTACTATATGTACACACCGATTCTCTACCAAAATAATAGCACAAGGGCTTTTGAATCACAACTACAACCCACGCTTACTACCCTGATTTTCTGCGAAATAAGGTATACAAACGTTTCTGCTTCCTGTATAATAACTACAGAATTGAGAGTCAGAAGAATTCCCAGGTGTTCTTCTGGAAATGGAGTAGATTATGAACCAGAAATATGTACTGATCACAGGTGCCTCCCGCGGGATTGGAAGAGCCTGTGCACTTGCCTTCGCCAGAAATCACTATCATGTATTTCTCAACTGCCGTCATTCTCTGGACGCTCTGCAAGAAGTGGAGCAGGAGATTCTTGCCGCACATGGCATCTGCACTCTGCTTCCTGGAAATGTGGGAGATCCCGATGATGTAAGAGAGATGTTCTCTGTCATTGAATCGCGCTGTCCAGGGCTGGATGTACTGGTCAACAATGCCGGGATTTCTTTTGTCGGGCTTTTGCAGGATATGAGTGACGCCCAGTGGGCCGAGATTTTAAATACCAATCTTTCTTCTGTATTTTACTGCTGCCGAAGCGCCATCGGCCACATGGTCTCACAGAAAAGCGGAAAGATCATCAATATTTCCTCCATGTGGGGAACCGTCGGCGCCTCCTGCGAGGCCGCCTATTCTGCAACCAAGTCCGGTATGAACGGACTGACGAAAGCACTGGCCAAAGAACTGGCTCCGAGCAATGTGCAGGTCAATGCCATTGCCTGTGGGGTCATTGACACTGCCATGAATGCACAGTTTTCAGAAGAAGAACGAGATGCCTTGAGAGAAGAGATCCCTGCCGGCCGCTTTGCCAACAGCGAAGAAGTAGCTGAACTGGCGCTCACTCTTGCATCCGGTCATTCTTATCTGACCGGACAGATCATCGGTCTGGACGGCGGTTATATTTAATTGAAAGTATATCATAAAGGAGTTTTCATTATGTTAGATATCAGCGAAATTCAAAAAATATCCATGGACTGTTCCATGACAGAATTTGTCGGGACAACCGTACTGGATACCATCGGACTTGTAATCCCGGGCGTCAATGACGCACTGCTTCAGCAGATGCAGATTGACAAGCCTTACAAAAGTCTGGGACTGTTGAGTTCCCGTACCGGTGCTGCCGGACAGATCAATGCGGCTGACGAAGCAGTCAAATCTACCAATACCGAGATTGTTTCCATCGAGCTTCCAAGAGATACCAAAGGCTGGGGCGGTCATGGGAACTTTATCATCATCGGAGGCTACAGTGTATCCGATGTGCGCCGTGCCGTAGAGATTGCTCTGGAATATACGGAAAAGTACGCCGGTGAGCTTTATATCAGTGAAGCAGGACATCTGGAATTCACCTATTCCGCCAGTGCTTCCCAGGCGCTGAACATGGCATTTGACGCCCCGATTGGAAAGCCTTTTGGATTCTTCTGTGGTTCCCCTGCTGCGATCGGTCTTGTCATGGCAGACCTTGCGCTGAAATCCTCCCCGGTAGAGATCATCAAATACATGACTCCAAACCGGGGAACCAGTCATTCCAATGAGATCATCGCTGCCGTGACCGGAGATGCCAGCGCTGTAAAAAATGCAGTGCTCACTGCAAGAGATGTGGGGCTTCAGCTTCTGATCTCTATGGGAAGCTATCCGGAAGTTCCGGGGACTCCTTATTTATAAAACACGATTTTCATAAAATGTAACGGGCTTGCTATAGTTTAATCCTATAGCAAGCTATTTATTTCCGGTATTTTACAAAACGCCTCTTCTCTTCTACAATAAATCCCATAAAATCACGAATTTACAGAACAGGAGAATTACTATGAGAAATTTTAATGCACCGTTTCGTTTTGATTATGTTGGAAGTTTTTTAAGACCTGCACACTTAAAACAGGCAAGAGCTGATTTTGAAGCCGGACAGATCACAAAGGCTGAGCTAGAATCCATTGAAAATAAAGCAATTACAAATCTGATCAAAAAGCAGAAAGCTGCCGGATACCCTGTCATCACAGACGGAGAATTCCGCAGAAGCTACTGGCATCTGGATTTTATGTGGGGACTTGAGGGAATCGAACACATTGAACTGGATCACGGTTATTTCTTCCACGGGGAAGAAACCACTCACGGCTCTGTCCACGTAACAGGAAAAATCAGCGGAGAACAGCATCCTTTTGTGGAACATTTCAAATTTGTCAAACAGTTTGAGGATGAGCACACCATTGCAAGACAGACCATTCCCGCACCTGCCCAGCTTCTTGCAGAACTCTTCCGGGAAGACAATGGAACACAGACTCTGGCCGTATATCCAGATCTGGAAGAACTGATTCAGGACATTGCACAGGCATACCGGACTGTCATCCGGGATCTCTATGATGCAGGATGCAGAAACATCCAATTGGACGACTGTACATGGGGCATGTTCTGCGACAAAAATTACTGGGAGGCACGACAGAACGATTCCGTCAGCCTGGAAGAAGAGGCTGAAAAATATCTGCGGCTGAATAACCTCGCTCTGGAAAATGCACCTGAAGATCTTGTGATCACAACCCATGTATGCCGCGGAAATTATCATTCCACCTGGGCATCCTCCGGCGGATATGAACCGATCGCGCCGTTTCTTTTTGCCAATGAAAATGTATCTGCCTATTATCTGGAATTTGATGATGAACGCTCCGGAGGATTTGAACCACTCCGCTTTGTTTCCCATGATAAAAAAGTCATACTTGGTCTTGTGACTAGCAAGTCACCGATTTTAGAAGAAAAAGAAGTGATAAAGAAAAGAATTGCAAAAGCTGCAAAATATATTCCTCTGGACCGACTTTACTTAAGTCCACAGTGCGGATTCGCATCCTGTGAGATTGGCAATAAACTAACGGAAGAAGAACAGTGGGCGAAGCTTGCACTGGTGAAAGAGATCGCCCAGGAAGTGTGGGGATAGGGAAAAGTTTTACACTTTTCCCCAGATTTCTTTTGGCACATATGCCCTCACTTCAATCCCATCCGGTACATATTCTTCGGATAGCAGCTGTCCCTGTGTTCGGATCATTTGAATTTTACCGGCTTCTGCAAAAGAATACAGCCGTTCAATATAGACCTGATCTCTCCTAAGGATCTCAAGAAGCGCTTCTTTTAATTCCTCCAGTCCCTGCCCGGTCTTTGCAGATACCGGAATGGAATATTCTGCATGAAAATCTCGAAAATACCCTGGCGTCTCCAGTCGATCCTGTTTGTTAAATACGGTAATGACCGGCTTGCCTTCTGCTCCAAGCTGACGCAGTGTCTCATAGACTACATACATCTGTGTATCCTGATGGGGATTGGAAGCATCTACCACATGGATGATGATATCCGCATATTTTGCTTCTTCCAGTGTACTTTTAAATGCCTCCACGAGATGATGTGGGAGCTTCCGGATAAACCCTACCGTATCACTGAGCAGGATCTCCTGTGTATCTGCCAGTTTCAATACCCGTGTCGTTGTATCCAGAGTGGAAAACAACATTGCATCTTCTAAGACACCTGCTCCTGTCAATGCATTTTCCAGGCTGCTTTTTCCCGCAGATGTATACCCAACCAGTGCCGCCAGCTTTAAATTGGAGCGTTTTCTCTGTGTACGGAGTCTTTCTCTGTGCTCTTCTACTTCCCGAAGTTCTTTTTTAAGACGGCTGATCCGCTCCCGGATCAGACGGCGGTCCATCTCCAGTTTCTTCTCTCCCGGCCCTCTTGTTCCGATGCCGCCTCCCAGGCGGGACAGAGAATTGCGAAGTCCTATCAGCCTTGCCGCACGATACTTCAACTGCGCCAGCTCTACCTGGATCTTTCCTTCTCTGCTGACAGCTCGTCCCGCAAAAATGTCCAGGATCAGAAGTGTCCGGTCTACGATCTTGCACTCCAGTTCCGCTTCCAGATTATTCAGCTGCACCGATGTCAGCTCATCATCACAGATGATCCCCGTGGCATCGGTTTCCCACAGAAGCTCCTTCAATTCCAGAATTTTTCCTTTTCCGATATAGGTCCCCGGGTGCATTGCTTCTCTTTTCTGGATCAGACGCCCCACCACTTCTGCCCCAGCCGTATATGCCAGCTCTGCCAGCTCATCTAACGATTCCTCTTCCGGTTCTGCATCGTTTTCCTGAACACCTACTAAAATCACACGTTCTTTTGCATCTTCCATCTCATAGAATGCCATATTTCTTCTCCTACTCTCTCTTGCCTTCCATTGTCTGCCGGATAATACTGCGCATCATATCCTCATTCAACTGCCCCTGAATATATCCAAACAGATTGCCGTCTTTGTCTACCATGAATGTCGTTGGATAGGCGCTGATCCCATACTCCATAAATACCTCTCCTGTGGTATCCATCAGCACTGGATAGGTGTATCCATTTTCTTCAAGAAATGTCTCGATCTCCTCCTGGCTGCCTTCCTTCCCGAATCCCGGTGCAGCAATTCCCAGGATCACCAGATCGCTGTCTTCTTCCTGCTGTGTTTCTTCATAAATCTTCTGAATCTCCGGCATCTCATTTCTGCACGGACCACACCAGGTTGCCCAGAAATTCAGAAAAATGGTCTTGCCTTTATAGTCTGCCAGGCTATGTGCATTTCCATACTGATCCTTCAGGACAAAATCAGATGCCGGATATATTTCCTGCTTATCTTCTGCCTTCGTATCCTCATCTGTCTCTTCTTTTGTCTCTTTTTTCTCCGTCTCTTTTGAAATGATCTGTGTTCCTGACAAATATCCGGTAATGGCATTCATCTTGCCTGTAAACATCAGAATTCCCATAAAGATCATCAGAGCTCCTCCGATTTTCACCGTATATTTGACTACATGATTGTGCTTTTTGAAAAATTCGAGCACCGTTGCCGTAAACATTCCTACCGCCAGAAACGGAAGGATAAATCCAAGTGTATACACTCCGATCAAAAGAAATCCTGTCAGCTTTGTCTCTGCACTTCCCGCCATCAAAAGCACACTTGCCAGAGCCGGACCCACACATGGAGTCCACGCAAAGCTAAACGTAAATCCAAATATCAGTGCTACGATCGGTGACATCTTCAATTTGTCAAGCTGCAGCCAGAATCTGTGTTCTGTACCAAGGAATTTGGATTTTCCAAAAATCCCGATCTGATACAATCCGAATAAGATGACCAGAATGCCTCCGACTCTTGCCACCATTGCCTGATTCTTATTGAGAAAGCTTCCGGCTGCTGACACACCAAGCCCCATCATAAAAAAAGCGGAACTGATCCCGATCACAAAACAGATCGTATTGAAAAACAATGTTCCCCGTTTTCCATATAATCCTTCCTCATTGGCGCCACCTGAAAGATAGCCCAGATAAAGCGGTACAAGCGGAAGCACACATGGTGAAAAAAAGCTCAAAAGTCCCTGCAGAAACACAGTCAGTACAGGAACACCCACATCCATTGAAAATCCCATCTACGCCTTCCTTTCTTCTCTTGTCCGGATCACAAACGCCGGGATTGGCGGATGATTTTCCCGATTATAATAGGTACTTACAATCACTAAAAATGTTCTGGGATCCAGTGTCTTCAAATAAGACAGCAGCGCCTCTTTCTCCTCAAATCCACTGTCGCCCCCACTATAAATACAAAGGCTCATGATTCCGCCTTTTTTCAACAGACGAAGTCCTGCCTCAATAGCCTGAATGCTTGTATCTGCCCGGGTTGCGATCTGATGATCACCACCTGGAAGGTATCCGAAATTAAACGTGATCGCGGATACTGTTTCCTTCACATGTTCTTCCATATGCTCATGTCCATCCAGAATCACCTCTGCCCGTTCCAGCAAACCGACTTCTTTCAGACGTTTTCGAGTCTGCTCTATCGCATCCCTTTGAATATCAAATGCATACACCTTCCCTGCTGCACCTGCCATACGACATAAAAATTCTGTGTCATTGCCATTTCCCGCTGTAGCATCTATACAGCAGTCTCCTTCCCTGATATGATCTCTTATCATCCGATGACAAAATTCCGTAATCTGATATTCCTTCATCCAATTTCCTTTCCTTCTCTGAAATAAAGAACGCTGACCACAGAAACTTCTCCACAGTCAGCGTATCCTGTTTTTATGTACATTTTCTATCTGCTCTGCAAAAATATTGCCTCCCGCTGTGCATCCGCATCGTCCGGGTATACCTGAATGTATTCTGCGATCTTAGACTTCGCATTTTCCCAATCACTCAGCTTTTCATAACATACGATTTGATTGAACAACATCTCCTGAAGTACTTCACTGAAACTCTCTGCATCCTCCATGGACGTTCCGCTGTTCTGCGAGAGACTGATCCCCTGTGTAAACTGTTCCAATGCGTACTGGTAATCTTCCAGCTTCATCCCACAGATTCCAAGCAAATTATAAATCACCTGATTCTTCTCTCCGCCTGCAGACAACGCTTTTTCAAAAGCATCTTTTGCAGATGCGTAGTCTTCCTGTTCATAATATGCCATCCCTAGCCCGCGGTATGCTTCTGCCGTCTTTTTTCCTTCTGATACCGCTTTTTCAAAGGATGACACTGCTTCTGTATAATTCCCCTCTTCCAGGGATATAGTCCCTGATTTCAGTGCATTGGAACATCCCGTCAAAAGACACATGGACACTGCCAATGTAACTACGATTCCTCTTTTCATGTTTCTACTCCCCTATTCCGGATATTTCAGCACCCAGAACGAATTCAGTAAATTGATCATCATCACTGCCATATCCGCTAAAATTGCATTTTTCATTGTTACATAGCCAAAAGAAGCCAATAACAGAAGAAATACTTTCATACCGATTGCAAAGATCAGATTCTGCTTCACCGCACGGATCGTCCCTCTGGAAATCCGGATTGCATTGATGATTCTGGAAAGATCGTCTTCCATCAAAATGATATCTGCCGCCTCCAGAGCCGCATCTGATCCCAGTCCTCCCATTGCGATTCCGATATCTGCATGTGCAAGAACCGGCGCATCATTGATTCCATCCCCTACAAACGCCAGTTTCTCACCTTCCATATGGCTTTCCATAAATTCTTTGACCTGCTCGACCTTTTCTTCCGGCATCAGCCCCGCATATACATAATCCATTTTTAACTGGCGGGCTACGTCTTCGGCTACCCGTTCATTATCTCCAGTTACCATAACAGCCTCGATCTGCTGCTTTTTCAGCCATCGAAGCAGTCGTCCCGCCTCTTTTCTGACAACATCCGTGATCAGAATATAACCCGCATATTCTCCATCCACTGCCACATGAACAGCCGTTCCGATGTCCGACACCCGTTTATAAAAATACCCTTGCTGATTCATAAACTTAGAATTCCCAATCTCCAGCTGCTTTCCATCTACAACTGCCTGCAGGCCAGCCCCTGGAAATTCTTTGACAGACTGGATCCGTGTCTGATCGATCGGCTTTCCATAAGCTTCTCTTAAAGATCCGGAAATCGGATGGCTGGAATAGGCCTCTCCATATGCAGTCAGTTCCAGCAGCTCTTCCGCAGTCATAGACTTTGGACACACTTCTTTTACACGGAATACCCCTTCCGTCAGAGTTCCTGTCTTATCAAATACGAATGTCTCTGTCTTTGACAATGCCTCCAGAAAATTGCTGCCCTTGATGAGCACTCCCTGTCTGGATGCAGCGCCGATCCCACCTAAAAACGCCAGCGGCACCGACACCAAAAGTCCACACGGAGATGCAGCAACCAAAAAGATCAGACCTCGATAGATCCACATCCCCTGATCTGTCCCTTCCAGCATCATCGGCGGAAGCAGCATCACCAGAATACCGAACAGTGTTACGAACGGTGTATAATACCGGGTAAACTTTTCTGCGAAATTCTCCGTCTGCGCTCTTCTGCTATCTGCATTGGAAATCATATCAATGATACGCGACGCTGTAGAATCTGCCGATGCCTTCAGTACCCTTGCCTCCAGAACACCGCTCAGGTTGATGCTTCCGCTGTAAATCTGACTGCCGATTTTCACATATCTTGGTTCTGCCTCTCCGGTCAGCGCTTTCGTATCCAACGTACTGCTTCCCTGTGTCACAACTGCATCCACTGGAATCCTCTCCCCCGGCTTGATGATAATGATCTGCCGCGGGCTCAGCTCTTCCGGCGGCACCTGCATCTCACCGCCACTAATCTTTAAGTTGGCATACTGGGGACGGATGTCCATAAATTTTTCAATAGACTTTCTGGTTCTGCTCATAGAAACAAGCTCCAGCAATTTTCCTATTTGGAAAAATAACATCGCTCCCACAGCTTCTGAATATCGATGTACAGCAAATGCTCCCAGTGTAGCAAGCAGGATCAACAGATTCTCATCAAACAGTTTTCTTTTTTTCAAATGATCCCAAAGAAGCCTTACCGTTTCAAACGCCATAATGGAATACGGGAGCAAGAAAATCACAAGCCGCATTCTCGCCTCTGGCTGCGCATAAAAACTTCCTGCAATTGCAGTGATATACAAAACTGTCGCCGCCGCGCATTCTATACTCCTTCTTTTTACTTCTCTTTTCATATCGATTCCCTGATATGTTCCATTCCCTGCTTCATGATCGTCTTAATATGACCATCTGCCAGGGAATAAAACACAGTCTTCCCCTCTCTTCGATTGACTGCCAATTTCATTTGCTTCAGAAGCCGGAGCTGATGAGAAATTGCCGACTGCGTCATATTCAGTGCATATGCCAGATCACAGACACACATCTCTGAACAGGACAGCACACACAGAATCCGAATCCTTGTGGCATCTGCAAATACTTTAAAGAAGTCTGCCAGCTCTCTGATTTCCTGCTCATCCGGCATCTTTTCCTGTATCTCCCGGACTGTATCACTATGAAAATGCAGCAAATCACAATGTTCTGCTTCTAATCTTGTCATCTTCTTTCTCCCTTCCGGTCCTCTAAACAGCGTACTCAGGTTCTTGCTTTTTAAGATCCCGATTGATTTTCATTATACGAAAAAAACAGGTACCGGTCAACGGATTCTCCTAAAAAGTGGAGGATGGATTCGGGTTGTATGGCATTTCCACACACGCCTTGAATTGATCGCAGTCGATCTTAATATCAAACGCTCCTCCCAGTGCTTTTACATAAGTACTGACGATTGCCAGTCCCAGTCCGTTCCCCTCGCTGGTTCTCTCCTTATCTCCGCGTGAAAAGCGCTCGATAATCTCTTCTTTCGTAAAATCCATCGGATATCCTGCCGTATTGGTAATCTCAAGGCATAGTTGATCCTGCTTTTCTTTTCGATATGTTTTTACAAACACCCTCGTGTGTTTTGCCGAATATTTCAGGGCATTCTCGATCAGGTTCTGACAGATTCTGTAGAAATACGTGTTATCGGAGATCAGTTCCGTACATTCCTCGGTCAGCTGTTTTACAAACTGTAGTTCACTTTTTTTCATATGATCCTCCATATCTGCAAAAATCTGATCGATCAGCCGGTTCAGTTCGAATTTTTCCGGATTCAATTCAATATTTCCACTGCTTGCTTTCGCAAGAGAAAACAAACTGTTGATCATTTCCTTTAATTTTTCGGCCCGTTCTGCAAGAACTTCTACATAGTCCCGGACAAGATCACTTAACTCTTCTTTTTTGATCAATTCAATATAACCGACCATGGAGGTAAGAGGTGTTTTTAGATCATGCGACACATTTGTGATCAGATCGATCCGAAGCTGATCACTGCGCGATACTTTCGCGAGACTTTTCTTCTCGATTTCCAAAGCCTCTGCAACTCTTTGTTGATTGATCTCTTCCATTTTCTGCAGCAAAACATTCATTTTCTGCTCTTCGAATCTTTGGACCACTGCTTTACATAAGATATACTGGATCAGAACCGTGATGACCATCATATATCCAGCCGCATAGTTATAGTACCATCCCCAGGGACTCACGCCTCTGCCCTGCACGATTATGAGGAAAAAAGCACTTGCCATTGCAAATGCAGCAATACCGATCACCAGAAGAATCCTGTTGATTTTCCTGCTTTCTAACATCCACTCCTGATAGCAGGACTCGCCCTGCGGAATCCAGGTTTGATATTTTCTGTGCAGTCCCTTCTGCAACAGATATACCATTCCAATACCAAACAACAAATTTCCACTCACACTAAATATGAGTGCCTCACTCGTCAGGTGATAACTTCTGTAAACAACCAAAACATAAAATGCAAACAACCCGCTTCCTGCCAAAATAATACTCAGCAACATTTTCCATTCTTTTTGGAACCATTTTTTTGCTGTCTCAATGATATTTTTCCATTTTGTAGCCAATGCCCCACACCACCTTTACATATCTTGGTTTCTTTGTATCGATCTCAATTTTTTCCCGGATATGCCGGATATGTACCATCACTGTATTTTCTACCGTGTAATTCGCTGATTCCTGCCACACATTTTCATAAATCTGTTCTGCGGAAAACACCTGTCCCAAATGCTCCATCAGAAATTCCAGGATTTTATACTCTGTGGCGGTCAGTCGGACTTCTTTCCCGTCCACAAGTATGATACGCCTTTTTTTATCCAGCACAAGCCCTCCATTTACAACGGTGTCACTGTCTGCTTCCGGCGCTGCACCTCCCCATGCATGATACCGTCTGAGATGTGCTTTTATGCGGGCGATCAGTTCCGCCGGATTATATGGTTTTTCTACATAATCATCTGCACCCAGAACAAGTCCGGATACTTTATCACTCTCCTCTGTTTTTGCTGACAGGATGAGCACCGGAATCCGATAGTTCTCCCTTAATTTCATCAATGCAGACAACCCATTCAGCCTCGGCATCATAACATCCAATAAAATCAGATCAATGTTGTTTGTCTCCAAAGCATTCAGAGCCTCCATCCCATCATATGCTTTTACCACCTGATATCCTTCATATTTCAGTAACTCACTGATCGAATAGACAATTTCTTGATTGTCATCCACAACAAGTATCGTTTCACTGTCCATGCTATCCCTCCTGCATTCCTTTTCTCTATGTAAACTATAATATGGACGGCTTAAAAAAAACGCAATGTAAATCTTAAATTTTTCTTATAATTTCTCCATAACAAAAAGCGCCGCAGCTTTTATGATTTTTCCATCATAAAAACTGCAGCGCTTCTATTTTCATTCCTTCTTATTTTTCTTCTCTGCGTCTTGCCAATTCTGCACAATTTTCTTCCACACGTTTTTTGCTCAGTGGATAAATGAAGATCAAAGCAAGTGCAACCGCTGTCAAACTGCACCAAAGAGACAGGAAACTGTAGCCAACTCTTTTTTTCCGAATTTTGATGCCAGCTTACTTGCCAACGGAGCACAGATCGCGATGATCGCTACGTTGCTCAACAATGCTACAACCGACTGTGCCTGTGTACTTCGATACACATTTGGGAATACATATGCGGAAATACTGACTTTTTTGATCATTGGAATAATACTTATAAGTATTGTCTGCGAGATCAGGAGCATCCCTTTTCGAATATTGATGTGATTGAAAAAAGATACGAATCAGAAAATATGCTGAGCAATGCCGTTGCTTCCAGCAGAAAAAGCCAAACGCTGGAATTGATTTCTAAATTTGAGACCTGGCTTCTTCCACAAAGAACAACCAATAATTTAAGAGCTATGAAAAATTATATGATTACATTAAATACACTGCTTCGAAAAGAGCTTATAATTTTTTCCTCAAATACACCATGTCCACCAGCTGTTTTCCACACTCTATGATCGGATGATCATAGTTATCCACAAAAAAGCCGGGGATTCGATGCGATTGTGTGAATCCACAAGCTTCATAAAAAGGCAGGGTAGCCGGACTGTCTCCGGTTCCTGCCTGTAAAATTGTTTTCTTTCCTTTGTATTCTTCACAGAGAAACTCGATCATTTTTCTGCCATATCCGCTTCGCTGATCCTGCGGGCGCACTGCCAGATTTTTCAATTCCAGAATCTCTTCCGTTTCTTCTGTCACAACACAAACTGCCTGTACTTCCCCCATATCATACAGTGCATACATGTCTCCTCGTTTCAGATAGCGATCGATCATGCTCTCCTGCTCATCTGCCAGAAGTAACAGTTCCAAATACTCCTTTTTATTGTGATTGATTCTGCAGATTTCCACTCGAATCTCCTCCTGAATTAACACTCTGTTCCGAACACTTCGATCTGAGTCAGCGCCGGGAATGGGGACGGATCGTCTGCCTTGATCAGTTCTTTCAGCACAAGCCAGCTGATCGTTTTCTCTTCAAATGAAAACTCCTGTGATACATCTGTCTTTTCCAGATCCAGGACCATGCTGCTTCCATCTGAAAATTCAACCGTTGCTTTTACCCACCAGTTGTCATGTGGAAAATCCGCTCTTGTATGCAGTATGATCCTGTCTGTCTTAATCTCACGTCCAAACTCCAGTT
>ERZ1106969.1005-NODE-1005-length-23166-cov-8.322963_pt1 | contig 23166 bp, 21 predicted proteins | sample MGYA00403685_ERZ1106969 | MGnify/ENA primary metagenome ERZ1106969 (study PRJEB35170, sample SAMEA104062416) | human gut metagenome | biome: human gut; feature: human-associated habitat; material: faeces | place: Denmark | collected 2012-05-18 ... | reverse complement strand
TGATGATCAAATACGAATGGGGAATCGGAAAAGCTCACTGGTTTAAAGCCTATCCGTTTGCGATCGTTGCTATTAATATTCTGATCGCTGTTGCAAGTGATTTTGAATCTGCCATCAATGGGTGGTATTCGTGGTGGCTGTCTTCAGAAGATGTATGGCTGTATGGTGGATGGCACAACGTGTTCAACGGAATTGCCGGAATTATCAATATTTTATGTATGACCGGATGGTGGGCAGTCTACACTTCAAAAGACAAAAAAGATATGATCTGGCCGGATATGATCTGGGTTTACATTCTGGTTTATGATATATGGAACTTTGCTTATACTTACAACTGTCTCCCAACACATTCCTGGTTCTGCGGAGTTGCACTTCTGCTTGCACCAACAATCGCAGCCCTGTTCTGGAATAAGGGTGGCTGGATCATGAACCGTGCCAATACCCTCTGTATCTGGTGCATGTTCGCACAGGTATTCCCTCTGTTCCAGGAGACTTTCTCTGACGGAACCCAGGTATTCCCATGGGCAACACTGCCAAAATTATATGCTGACGGTACGTTAAACGGCATCACCGCAGGTGGAAATACAAATGCCGACCCGACTATGATGACCATTGTCAGTCTCATCGCATTGCTTGTAAATATCATTGCATTTGTATATATCGTAAGAACTGCAAGAAAGAAAAAACGCAATCCTTACAAAGAAGAAATCTTTACAGATTTTAAATACTATCAGGACGCAGCCGCAAGAGCTGAAATCAAATAAGAACAAACAACGCCCCGCAAAAATTGGCTTCCATTTTTGCGGGGCGATTTATCACTCTGTCTTTTTTTGTTCTTCCTGAATCTGCTGCACCAGTTTACAATACACTTCTTCCTCTCGTAAGTCTGCAAATACTTCTTCCGTCTCCAGAATCCACAACAGATTTTCCAGAAGGTATTCTTTTTTCTGTGAATTACTTTCCTTCCAGTCCAGTTGATCAAAATAAATCGGGATTTCCATTTTGTTTCCTTTTGCAATCTCCATATATCCGTTGACCAGCTTTTCCAACTCCAAAAGCGCTTCTGTTCTCTTCCCTTCCTTGACCCAGATACCAAGCTTCATCTGGGATACCATGACATTGACACCACCGAGCCGATTTTCCTCAAACAGAGTTTCTAATGCCTGCGCTGCATCCAGAAATTGAAATGCTTTTTTGTATTCTCTCTTTTCTCCTGCAATTTTTGCCAGACTCACCAGAGAAAGTCCTGCATCCCGGATTTCTTCATATAAACAGCGCTGAGTCAGCTTTTCCGATTCTTCTATCCTTCCCATCTGATACAAAATACTGGATTTCATGCTTCTTGCGTCAAAATCCGGCTGCGGAAGTTTCTCGACCGCTTCCAGTCCTTTTTCATATTCCTCATTCATGCAGTACAGACCGGACAGAACATACCATGCTGTTTCTGCAACTTTTTTCTGTTCACTGACGGTACTCTCTTCAAACAACTCAATACTCCGCTCCATCTGCTGCCTCATAATTTCTTCCTCGCAGCTCGCTCCTGCATACTGCATATAAGTTGAAGCCACCCGGAATTTCAGAAACAAATCTGTCGGAAATTCTTTTAAGAGTTCTTCGCAGTACTGCTGCCCTTCTTCCCATTTTCGGCTCGCAAACAGTGCATCTGCATGCTCCATTCGTTTCATACATTCTTCTTCTGTCATCTGACTCTGAAAATCCAACAGGACATCCACACTTACGCCCAGAAGCCTTGCCAGTGGATTCAAAAGTGTAATATCAGGGTATGTCGTATCTGTCTCCCACTTTGACACTGCTGCCGCTGAAATATTGAGTGCGGCTGCTACTTGTTCCTGCGTGAGTCCTTTTTGTCTTCTGAAATCCTGGATTCGTTTTCCAATTTTTAATTCCATCCATTGCACCTCTCTTTTCTCTGATCTTCTGCTGTTTTTATTGTATCAAAAAAAAGAAAACTCTCCAATGGACGGAGAGTTAACTTTCACTGTCGGTTTTTTAACGATTGGTTATTTTATAAAAACGGTTTCAATTCTTTCATTAGCTGTTCATCCATGTGCACCAGCTTTTTTGCAAGAGAACGGCTCTCAAAAGATGCTTCTTTGTACTCATTGAGAAACTTTCCAATGGACTGGATCCCCATATTGCATCCATCCATCAAAAGCTTGGCAATCTGGGAACTGTCATCGTGGAGCATCAGTTTCACATCCGTTGTAAGTCTGGAAAACATGGCCGCTGCCGGGTTCGGATCCATTTCTTTTTCTCCGGATTTTTCAAGCGCACTTCCAATTTCTTCTTCCAGCTCCTTATGTTTCTTATCATATTGATCCAGTAACTGATGCAGCTTTTCATCTTTTACAAAATCCCTCACCTGATTCAGGCTGTTGATCGCCATTTTGCAGCCGCTGCTGCATTCTTTTAACAGTTTTTTGGTCTGTTCATCCATAAGATTTCCTCACTTTCTATCAAAATCATGTATTGTTTATTTTTTCCGAAAATGAGGATTCTATCCATTTATCTTACAACCGCACCTCTGATTTTCGGTGCTATGACACAAGCCATTATAATTTTCACAAGATCTCCGGGGATATACGGAAATACACCAACTCCAAGACCTGCCACAAATCCAATGTTCAACTGCATCGAAAGCCAGATCGTCCCAAAAATATAACATACAATCGTTCCAAGTACCATTCCCGCCACTGCGAATATTAACTTGCCCTTGAAATGCTCCACAAAAAATCCGGCAATCCATGTCAAAAACAGAAATCCAATCAGATAACCGCCCGTCGGGCCTGCCACTTTTGTAGGGCCTCCGCTAAACCCAGAGAAAACCGGAAGACCTGCCAGTCCAATGAGAAGATATACGATGTAACTGATCGTACTGAATTTTCTTCCCAATATAAAAACAGAAAAATACAATACCAGATTGGTAAATGAAATCGGCACCGGACTAAACGGAAGCGGTATGCTAAGCGGACCCAAAATACAAGTCAGTGCTGTCATCAATGCAATCAGTGTCATTTGTTTCGTTGTCAAACATTTTGCTTTTGTTTCCATAGGTTTTGTTCTCCTTTTACAATCTTGTTTCAGTATACAAAACAGGATTCACATTGTCAACCTCATTTGTTATATTAGTTAACAATTAAGATTACCTATAATAACAGTTCCCACTGCACCCATTGGGAAACAGTCTTTCTTGAATCTGTTTTTGGAACTCTGATTCTCTCTCCACAGTATCCAAAATTGCAAAAGCTTTTTTTAATTGTCTGATATCTCTCAGCATAGATTCTGTATGATTTCCTCTTCCGACTACTTTCAGATGAGTAACCCCAATGTTTCTCAACTTCCAAAGCGCACACAATCCACACCCGCTCGCTCCTGTTTGACCATTTTCCACATAGAATCCTTCTTCTGTATGTTCTTTTGTTTGTAATTTTTGTAAACGTATCTCCCACTCTTTTGATAGATCCTGTTTGATTCTTCCAAGATGATACGGCGTCTGACAGAGATGTCCCAATTCATCACAGTGTAGGGAGTTACAGAATGCTCCACTGAAATGACACTGTTCATTCAAGACAAATGCTTCATATTCGAACGGCTTTTTTAAATTGGATATGCAAGATCTGATATCTTCTACTGTGTTTTTCCGATGAAAAATAATCCGACAAATCCTCATTTCTTCCAGAAATTCTGCCATCTCACTATTAATCTCTCCGAATTCCCCACTCAAATGGATCTGACATGGAATTTTCTGCCGACGGACGTACACAAGCAGCGCCGGATCCGCCACAATGATCGTATCAAACCCGGCCTGACAACACTGTTCTATTATTGTTCCGACAATCGGATATTGCTCCGGCGTATAAGACAATGCATTGAATGTAATCGCAACCGGTACCTCATAATATGCTTTCATTTTTCCTAAAATCTGAAGCTCTTCATAAGAACCGATCTGAACATTATAGGCACGTACTTCCCTTCTGTTCAATGGATTTAAAATCCCATATTTTTCTGCCCAGGCAAAGGGTACATACCCACAGAAACATTCATCCGTTCCCGCCTCTGCAAACAGCGGGTAATCGTCTGCACTTCCAAGTCCTGCTGTCATTTTCATATTCATTCCCCTTTTCTCACATCAAATTCACCACGATCCGATCAATCCCCTGTCTGATATATTGATTCAAGTAGCCCATCTCCTGCAGAGTCTGTCTGTCATATCCAAACAGAGTATTGTATTTTCCAAACATCTCCAGATGCCTGGGGTACAAAAATGCCAATTCTCTGCAGTACTTAGGGCACTTCTTCACAGCCTCCTGTCTTCCCCGATCTCCGTATATGAATTTTGCATATAATGTACAAAACTGTGCTGTGTTGGTCTGAAAAAATGGTATATGAAGACTATGTCTCCCTTCAGGGACTGCAAGCTCGTGTCCGCACGCTTCCAGTTCATACCTCTCAATCTGATATTTCTTTAGGTACTCCTGATAAAAATCACTGTTCAAATTGGTCTTTCGAAAACATGCTGCTTCTGTTTTCAGATAACGACACCTGGTATCTTTTTTCGGACGCCCCAGCAAAATTCCCAGATTGATCCTGATTTTGTTCTGTGTCTGTTGTTTCCACCTCCACAGCAAATGCAGCAGCCCCCAGTCATTGACAACCATTTCATCCGGAAGGCATTCTCCTGTTTGTTCCAGACATACCAGACATTCTTTTACATCCTCAAGCTGTCCTTCTTTGATCCAGGGAAATGTAAGCGTCACCGGAATACACTCCTTTTTCGCCTTTTTTAAAATAGCCTGCAAAGACTCTCTTGGAGGAAATAAATGAGGACAGAACGCATTTCCAATATACAGGCGATCTACTTTCCGGGATGCCAGAGGATGCGACTCTAGCCCATTCTTCATCCAGTAGGCTTCTACAAATTTCCCAGTTGGTTTCTGAAGCCATTCGTCATACAATTGCGGGGTATCCAATTCTACTGCCAGTTCCACTCCTTCTTCCAGTTTTTTCCCGTTTGCAGTCCTGGAAGCTTCGCAAAACCATTCTGCTTTCTGTTCTTCCAGACAACTGGCATACTCGTCATCCTGTTGAACCGGATACCCGGTATACCATGCCGCCACTTCTCCATCCGTTTCCGTCGTTTTCAAAGATATATACTTCCAGTAATCGGAAAGCAGCTGTCGTACACACTTTTGATATTCTTCTGCTTCTGTCAGTACTGTATATTCTGTAAAAAACCTCTGTTTTTCTGCTTTTTTCACTTGATTGCCCGAAATCTCGATTTTCCTGTAACAATTCTCACTTTCTACATAAAACTGCAGAGAAATCTCCTGAATTTTATCTACTCGCTCTGCCATACGAAAAACAAATCCATTTTCTCCAAGCTCTGTAATCCGTACTTCCCGTCCGTCCACAATTCCCGCAAGCAACCCATAAGGAATCATAGAAACTGCCTGTTTTATCCGCATCTTACCTCCTCCTAAACCATCCTGTCACATGTCTGCACAGTCTGCCTTCCCGATAAATCCTGGCTGTGCCAGCACAAGATCTAAAAATGCTCTCATCTGAGGCGTCATCCATTTATTTTTGTGATACAACAATTGATGATACATTTTCACTTGAGGAAGATCTGTCTGAATCTCAAAAAGCGTCTCTTGTTCTATCTCCCTTTTTACAGTAAACTCCGGAAGAAAGGAAACACCCATCCCCCTCTTTAGGAGATTAATGATCGTCTCTGTATTCCCAATTTCCAAAACCGGTACAATTTCGATTTCTTTTTCTGCAAGCATCTGCTCGAGTTCATAGCGGTAGGCCGCCCCTGTCTCAGTCAAAAGAAAGGCTTCTTTTGCCAGCTCCTGTATCGGGTATATTCCGCCTTTCGGAATCCGCAATTTCTCTGCTGTCACAAACAGTATCTTCTCCATTCTTTCCGCTGTACACACCCACTGGGAATTATAAATCTTCTTATCCAGTGTAAAAATCAAATCAATCTCATCACTTTTCGCCAGATCGATCAGATTTTCCGTTGCTCCGGATTTGATCACTACCTGCACTTGCGGATACATTCTGTGATAGGAAAGTAATAATTCCGGAAGCAGCGCCGTGCAGGTAGATTCTACCCCTCCAATTTTCAATGTACCTCCTGTAATATGCTCTTCTCCTGCAAAAGTCAATGCCTTATTTGTCACCTGCATAATCTCTCTCGCATATGTAATAAATTCCTGCCCTTTCTCGGTCAGATACACCCGTTTCCCCATTCGTTCAAACAATGGGATTCCCAGCTCTTTTTCTAACTGCTGAATCTGGATCGTCACCGCAGACTGGGAATACCCCAACTGTTCTGCCGCCTTGGAAAAATTCTGAGTGCCAGCCACTTTTAAAAATGTCAAAATATTCCTGATCTCCATCTGCTTCTCCTTATTCATATTTTTTATATATTATATAAAATCTATGAATTTTACACATATACGAATTTAGTGTAGACTATCCTAAGAATTAAGTCAATCTTTGAAAAAGAAAGGAATCTCTTTATGATCGGAACTGAATATATTTTAAATAGTACACAATTAGAAAATGCCATCAAATCTTTTGTACACGATTTTTGTGCAGAAAAGCACGAAATCCATGAACAGCCCGTTCTTGTGGAAGCAACAGACCATCCTGAAGATAAGATCAGACAACGTGGAATTCCACAAAAAGGACGCCCGGTAGATGAAGTGGTCTCTGAAATGATGAATGAAGTTTATCGCTACCGGGGAGATGCCAACCATCCGCGCTTCTTCAGCTTTGTTCCCGGTCCTGCCTCTTCTGTTTCCTGGCTGGGAGATATCATGACATCTGCTTATAACATTCATGCCGGAGGGAGCAAACTTGCCCCTATGGTGAACTTTATCGAACAAGAGGTTTTAAAATGGCTGGCAAAACAGGTCGGATTTACAGAAAATCCTGGCGGCGTCTTTGTCAGTGGCGGTTCTATGGCAAACATCACCGCTTTAACTGCAGCCCGCGACAACAAACTGACCGATATCAATCTGCATCTTGGAACTGCCTATATTTCTGATCAAACACACAGTTCCGTTGCAAAAGGACTGCGCATCATCGGCATCACGGATAACCGGATTCGACGGATTCCCACCAACAGTCATTTTCAAATGGATATGAAAAAACTGAAAGAAGCCATTGAAACTGACAAAACATCCGGCTACATCCCATTTGTAGTGATCGGTACTGCCGGAACGACAAACACAGGCAGCATAGATCCGTTATCCGAAATCTCTGTGCTGTGTCAAAAATATAACATGTGGTTTCACATTGATGGCGCTTATGGTGCTTCCGTATTGTTAAGCCCCAAATACAAATCTTTGTTAAAAGGAACCGAGCTTGCTGACAGTATCAGCTGGGATGCTCACAAATGGCTGTTTCAGACATATGGATGCGCCATGGTCCTTGTCAAAGATATCCGGAATCTATTCCACAGCTTCCACGTGAATCCGGAATATTTAAAGGATCTGGAAAATGACATCGACAATGTCAACACCTGGGATATCGGGATGGAACTGACACGACCGGCCCGTGGCTTAAAACTCTGGCTGACCTTACAGGTACTTGGAAGTGATCTGATCGGTTCAGCGATCGAACACGGTTTTCAGCTCGCAGTCTGGGCAGAGGAGGCATTAAAAACCAAAGCGGACTGGGAGATCATCTCTCCTGCCCAGATGGCAATGGTGAATTTCCGCTGCGCCCCAAAAGATCTGACTCCAGAAGAGCAGGATACTCTGAACGAAAGAATTTCCCAACGCATCCTTGCAAGCGGCTATGCGGCAATCTTTACAACCGTTCTCAACGGAAAAACCGTACTTCGAATCTGTGCCATCCATCCGGAAGCCACTCAGGAAGATATGCAGCATACGATTGAACTGTTGGATCAGTATGGACGCGAAATTTATGCCGAAATGAAAGAGCATTAACTAGAAAAGCCCTGGAAAATGCAAGATTGATTTATCCTGCTTTTCCAAGGCTCTTTTTTCACGATCTCTTCACAAAGTATTCTTCATACCACACAAGAAATGTATAGATTGTCCACACTTTTCTCCAGTTATCTGAATTGCCTCCAATATAATCCTCAAAAATTGCGTTGATTTCATCTAGGTCAAAGAATCTGGCAGCCATATCACTGTGGAACTTCTCTCGCACATCCTGATTGTAGCGGTCGTCTGCCATCCAGATACGGATTGGAACAATGAACCCAAGCTTCTTACGGAATGCAATCTCTTCCGGGAGCACTTTTGCTGCCGCTGTACGAAATGCCACCTTGTTCTGCTCCTCGTTGACTTTATAGCGGGACGGCATTCTGGACGCAATACTGAAGATCCGGGTATCTGTCAGAGGCATACGCACTTCCAGGCCCGCTGCCCGGCTCATCTTATCTACATTCAGATAAATATCTCCTTCCAGCCAGATCTGAATATCCACGTTGGACATTTTACTCAGCGGATCCAACCCTTCTGTCTCCTCATATATACTTCGCACAAGCTCAATTGGCAGTACATCCGGATCATAATGTCTAAGAATTCTCTGCTTTTCCTCTTCTTTCATAATATTCGTATTGCCCACATAGAAATTCTTCAGATTCTCTCCATAGCGCTCTGCATTGCGATACATATTGTAACCACCGAAAAATTCATCTGCACCTTCTCCGGAATAACAGATTTTTGTATGCTTTGCAGTTTCCCGGCATCCAAGCGCAAAGGCAATGGCAGATGCATCTCCCAGCGGCTGCTCCATATTGTACATCACATACGGAACAATGCTGAAATACTCTTCCGGCGTAATCACACATCTTTGACTCTCTCTTCCGAGAATCTCTGCTGTCTGTCTTGCAAGTCCAGATTCGTCAAACCTTTCTTCCTCGTATCCACAGGAGTCTGTTTTCTGTACATCGGACATCGCCAGTACATAGGAAGAGTCTACTCCACCTGACAAGAAAGATTCTGCATATTCGCTCTCTTCTTTCACCTCCGGCATAATCTCCGCCAGAGTATTATGGATTTCGTCTGCCCATTCCTCCAGTGTTCTGCTCTCATCCGGATGAAATTCTGGTTTCCAGTAGCGGGTGATCGTAAGTTTTCCATCTTTCCAGATCAGATAGCGTCCCGGAAGCAACTTTTTCACACCTTTAAAAAATGTCATCTCGCCGGCAACATATGTCAGACTTAAGTATAACTGCAGCATCTCCTCATTTAATTCTTTTACAAACCCCGGCTGCTCCATGATCTGTCGGATGGTTGTCCCGTATAATAACCTACCGTCCGCAGTTTCATAATAATAAAACGGCTTTGTACCAAACTGATCTCTCAGACAGAACAACTCTTCTTTTTCATCATCCCACAGCGCAAAGGCAAACATACCATGCATGTGATCTGCCATTTCACTTCCCCATGTCTCATAAGCTTTGATCAGGATCTGCTCTTCTCTTTCCTCTCTGGATAAAGAATGATCGATTCCAAGTCTCTCGCAAAGCGCTGACCAGTTTCGAATGTGTCCACTGTATTCTTTCACGTTTATCATGTGTATACCCTCTTTTCTTATAAATTCAATAATAAGAATGCAGAATCGGCCTGATACCGATTCTGATTTTCTGGTTCTCGTTTAGTTTACCACGATATGAACGATTCAGCTATGCTTTTTTCTGAATTACTGCACAAGTTCCTGAGCCTGAATCCAAAAAGGGACTTGCCACCAGGCAAATCCCTTTTTTCTAACGTCTTGCATCTTTCATAATCTGCACTGCTGCTGCACCATTTCCTGTCATCAGTGCAGAACTTGCAGCAAAATACTCTGCATTATCCAAAATGTAATTTTTAAACCGTTCTATCCATGTTGCTTTTTTATTTACCTTTGTATTATTCATTGTTACTGTACGGTTGTTTGAAATAGCTACTGTACTCATATTGACCTCTCCTTTTTATCATCTATATCATATATCTTCTTTGTTTTCTTTTTACACATCCTATTTTATTCTTGTTTTCATATGGAAACCAGTGCTATAATTAACTTGTTTTACAACGATATTGACATTTTATTCAAACTATAAAAGGAGTTTTTATGGCTAAAGTTTACCATGAAGCATTGCATCCACTTGGCAATCTTGGAATCCAGGTCTCTATGGCAGCTCTGGAAAATCCACATATTCCTGCCCACTGGCATGAAGCAATGGAAATTTTATTTTGTTTAAATGGATCCATTACCATCCATGTAGAGCAGGAAATTCTCTCGCTCTCCCGAAATCAACTGATTGTCTTTGACTCGAAAGAGGTACATTCCATTCATTCTGATTCGAATTTATATATGTTTTTGTGTATCCATGTCGATAAAAAGCAGCTTTCCATTTATTGTCCGGATTTTGAATTGTATCGGATCCGATGCCGTCCTATACCACTTGATAACCCTAAATCCACACAATACATCCATCTATGCCAGCTGGCCCACAGTATGACCCGTACAAATGTAACAAACGAAAGCACCAGTGCTATGCGTTCCGACGGCACAGCTTTACTGATGCTTGCTGATTTGATTCGATATTTTTCTGTATACTCCCTCCCGGAAATGACTGCTGCTCCCGATCCTTCTAATGATACGATCCGGGAAATCATTACTTACGTCAATGAGCATTACACGGAAAAACTTTCTCTGGATGATGTTTCTGCCCGTGTTGGCTTCAGCCGGGAATACTTCTGCCGTTTTTTTAAACAGCATATGGGGATCACCTTTCTGCGCTACTTAAATGAAGTCCGTATTTCTCACGCCGGACGCCTCCTTACCAGTACCAGTCTTCCTATATCTGAGGTCATGAATGAAAGTGGTTTTACAAATCAAACCCTTTTCAACCGACTTTTTAAAGAAATCTACGGTGCTTCTCCACGGCAGATACGCAGCAGTGCAGCGAAAGACCATTCTTTATAATCTTTCGCTGCACCATGCGGTTTTCTTTCTTACTCAAAATCAATCGATTTTCCTGTACGTCCGGATTCACGAACCGCATCCATAAGTTTTAGGATACGTCGTACTTCTGAAATTTTTACCAGAAATTCTTCTTCACCGTGATATGCTCTCACATAGTTTTCAAAATAATTTCTATGCTCTGTATTCACTTGTGGAAGTGGTTCTGTAACAATCCTTCCCTCTGGTGCCGGTCCAAAAGATCTGGTCGGTCCGGCTGCTGTCATGGTTCTTTTTCCTCCTACATTTGTCAGCAAACTTGTTGTACGGACAATCTTGCCTTCCGGGAAAAAACCATCCACATATGCGGTTCCTTTATTTCCTGCTACAAACCAATGCCGCTCAAACCATTTATCCTGAACCTTATCGGCCAGATAATATGTACCAAGCTCTACGGTAGCCGTCACATCATTGTCAAACCGGAGCATAATGTGAAAATAATCGTCTACTTCTGTATTGATCACATTGCGAATATCTGCAAATACAGATTTCAATTTTACTCCCGGGAACATCCAGCATACCTGATCCAGAAGGTGTACGCCCCAGTCATACAGCATACCGCCCCCTTCACTGATCAGTACATGCCAGTCATGCATATTTCCATTGAATCCGTACAACTGATTTTTAATCGAATATACCTTTCCTAACGTACCAGAATCGTATACTTCTTTTGCAATCCGAAAATCCGGATCATATCTGCGCTGCTGATGGACTGTAAATTTCACGCCGTTTTCTTTTACTGCCCGTTCCATATCATCCAACTCTTCCAAACTCATAGCAACCGGCTTTTCACAGATAATATCTTTTTTTGCAGCTGCTGCCTGAAGTACCAGATCGTGATGCTGATTATTATTTGCAGCAATGATGACTACGTCCACTTCTGGATCTGCAAACAGTTCTTCATTATCCGCATCGCAATCTGTGTCATGTTTTGTTCCGAATACTTTAAAAGTCCCAGGGCCGTTTTCACTCTCAGCTTCATTACATAATCCGCAAAATAGACACCGGTATTTTTCTTAAAAATACGGGAAAGTGTTGATGTGGATACAAACATCCTGTCTGCCAGTTCATTCAGACTGATCTCCTGATCCAGATTCGCCAGCACATACTGCATGATTTCCCGCATTCGTGCATCATTTTCTGTTTCATATGTTTCAATACTTTTCTGATTGATCTGATAATTTTCCACCAGACAATCCAGCAATTTGAGCATCAGACTATCCAGATAGCAGTTCGTCTGATGTGCCCTTGATGTATACTCCGCTGTCAACTGAAATAATATGTCTCGCAGATCCTGATAAGAATGTCCATCATCCACTACCGAATTACAATAAAATATCATATGCCGGTTTTCTAACACTGCCGTCATCAAGCGCATAGAAAAAGAAGCTATTCCGTATAGTGCATCTCTTGTATAATCGATTTCATAGCCCACACCCGGATTGATCAAAATAATATCTTCTGCTTTCATCTGATATACTTCATCCTGATATCGCAGTGCCATCTTCCCCTCTAACAGAAAAATAAGAAGCAATTCTGTCTGTATGTTTTCTTCTTTCGATACTGCCTTTTGTACACAATAATTCATGCCATTAACATCCATTCTTTTTTCAGACCTCCTTGTTCCATTCATCTCTTCCCCGAATGCTCTAATTCTATTATCATACCACAATATCCCTTCCTAATTCCACTGAAATTCCTGTGTAAAAATCCGCAGGAATTCTTCCTTTAGTCTCGTGTCAAAACAATTATTTTCTTATCATTCTACATTCCGTTTTTATGAAGATGAACCCAGGTCTCAGAATATTTTAGGCCATTGTTGGCAACAAGACATAAAAAATAGAAGCATTCTACATAAAACTCTAGGAAAAGAAACTTGTAAATTTAGAATAGCTACATTATAATAAAAATATTAGGATAAACATTAGGAGGAAACATTTGTGAAAAACGAATTAGTAATCGTACTCGATTTTGGCGGTCAGTATAATCAGCTGGTCGCAAGACGCGTTCGAGAATGCAATGTATATTGTGAGATTTACTCTTACAAAACAGACCTTCAGAAGATCAAGGATATGAATCCAAAAGGAATCATTCTGACAGGTGGTCCGAACAGTTGCTATGAGGCAGACTCTCCGACTTATACAAAAGAATTATTTGAACTTGGTATCCCAGTACTTGGATTGTGCTATGGCGCACAGTTGATGATGCATGTACTTGGTGGAGAAGTAAAACGTGCAGATGTCAGAGAATATGGAAAAACAGAAGTTCTGATTGATAAGCCAGCTTCCAAAGTATTTGAGGGAGTATCCTCTCCTACCATCTGCTGGATGAGCCATTTTGATTATATTGCACAGATCGCACCCGGCTTTGAAATTACCGCACATACTGCAGACTGTCCGGTTGCAGCAGCAGAAAATGCAGAACAACAGTTGTATGCCATTCAGTTCCATCCGGAAGTACTTCATACAGTACAGGGAAAAGAAATGCTTGGTAACTTTGTAAGAAATATCTGCGGCTGTTCCGGCGATTGGAAGATGGACGAATTTGTAGAGAATTCCATCAAAGAAATCCGGGCAAAAGTAGGTGACGGAAAAGTATTATGTGCCCTTTCTGGCGGTGTGGACTCTTCTGTTGCAGCGGTTATGCTTTCCAAAGCAATCGGAAATCAGCTTACTTGTGTCTTTGTAGACCATGGACTCCTTCGTAAAAATGAAGGGGATGAAGTAGAAGCAGTCTTTGGACCAGAAGGTGACTATGATCTGAACTTTATCCGGGTGAATGCACAGCAGAGATTCTATGAAAAGCTTGCTGGTGTCTCTGAACCAGAACAGAAAAGAAAAATCATTGGAGAAGAATTTATCCGCGTATTTGAAGAAGAGGCGAAAAAAATCGGAACTGTCGATTTCCTGGTACAGGGAACGATTTATCCCGATGTTGTAGAAAGTGGTCTCGGTGGTGAATCCGCAGTGATCAAATCCCACCACAATGTAGGAGGTCTTCCGGATTATGTAGATTTCAAAGAAATCATTGAGCCGCTTCGTGATCTGTTCAAAGATGAGGTAAGAAAAGCCGGTCTGGAACTTGGTCTTCCAGAGCGTCTGGTATTTAGACAGCCTTTCCCTGGACCGGGACTGGGAATCCGCATTATCGGAGAAGTCACTGAAGAAAAAGTAAAAATTGTTCAGGATGCAGATGCTATTTACCGCGAGGAAATGGATGCAGCAGGTATGAACAAGACTGTTGGACAGTATTTTGCAGCACTGACCAATATGAGAAGTGTTGGAGTTATGGGTGATGAAAGAACCTATGATTATGCAGTAGCACTTCGTGCTGTGAATACAATTGATTTCATGACTGCAGAATCAGCAGAGATTCCATGGGAAGTTCTGCATAAGGTAACAAGCAGAATTGTCAATGAAGTAAATCATGTAAATCGAGTTGTGTATGATCTGACGGGAAAACCACCTGGAACAATAGAACTGGAATAAATCGAATTGCTTAAAAAATCCAGTGTTTATGCGGGTTTCAAGCACTTCGAGTAGTCTTTTGATAACAAATTGATAACAGTCATAGCAAGTGCCATTATTCTTGTTATCCAGTGGTTTTCGGGTAACGGAATGATTATCGGGTGGCTTGCTGACTAAGGTTCGGAGCTTGGCTCTGAACGAATTCCATATTATAAACGAAGCCCTTAGCTGTGGTTAATAACCATAGTTAAGGGCTTTTTGTCGTGCTTATTTATCTTTCAAGTGGTCTTTGAATGCTTCAACAAGAGCGTCGCTGAGTTCCTGCGATGGAACTTTTGCCCAACGCTGCGTGGTGTCGAACTCTGGATAATGGTAACGCCAGTTATTGTATTCTTCACTGCTGATTTCGTTGGAAGATAGCTTGTCTGCCTGTTCTTTCCAAGCATACAGCATTTTGAGGAGTTCATATGCTTCTCTGCCTTTGTCCTTGTTGACCTTTAAGCATACCTCTCCGTCTGCTTCGCTGACAGTAAGACCGTAAATATCTTCAAGGGTAAACAGAGTGTGCATAAGACCGATATAGCTGTCTATATCAGGAACATCAAGAGCCTGTGGAGAAACATCAAGCACCTGTGCCAATGCGTTTGTAAGGTCTGCTTTCGGTTTGCGTGAGCCAGTCTCGTACTGTGCCAAACGCACATCAGCACTCTTTTCTGGAAAACCGACTGCTGTACCGAGATACTTTTGTGTCATACCACGCATTAGTCTGAAAAAATGTATTCTTTCGCTGATAGCCATAATGATTCGCTCCTTTTATATGTAGTGAAATAAGTATAGCAGAAATGCTTAGTGAAAGTCAAGAGAAACTGAAACAAAAATGTTTAATATTTTCTTTGCAACCACTTGACAATAGCAAATATGTTTAGTAAAATGAATGACACATTAAACAAATATGCTTAATGCAACAACTGAATGACCGTCCGAAAAGCCAAACCGCCAAGACCTTGCCTGACCGCAAGCGAGCGCCTGATGTACTGCGGTACATTGGGACAGCACAGCACCTGCCGACAAGCAGGAGTGCCTGTTGGAACTTTAATCCGGAGAAAGCGGCAACCAAACTATTTTAAGAAAGGAAAGACGATATGGAAAACAGATTTATCCGAGCTGAAGATGTGGCACAGGAACTAAACGTATCAAAGCCTTATGCCTATAAACTCATCAGACAATTAAATGAGGAATTGAAAGCAAAGGGTTTTATTACGATTGCAGGGCGTGTAAATCGCCAGTATTTTTACGAAAGGCTCTACGGAGCAGAAAAGGGGGAAATGTAAATGCCAGTATTTAAGAATGAAGATAACGGTACTTGGTATGTAATGGCAAGGTATGTGAACTGGAAAGGGGAACGCAAGCAGAAATGCAAGCGTGGCTTTGCTACCAAACGAGAAGCACAGGAATGGGAAAGAATGTTCAAACTACAGACTTCCTCAGACCTTGATATGAGTTTTGAAGCCTTTACGGAACTTTATATCAATGATGTGAAGAACCGTTTGAAAGAAAATACCTGGCTGACAAAAGAGCATATCATCCGTACTAAGATACTTCCGTATTTCGGAAAGCTGAAAATCAGCGAGATTTCCACAAAGGAGATTATCACTTGGCAGAATGAAATGCTTGCCTATCGTGATGAGAAGAAAAAGCCTTATTCACAGACGTATCTGAAAACGCTGCACAATCAGTTGTCTGCCATTTTTAACCACGCTGTCCGCTACTATGAACTGCGTTCCAATCCGGCAGCAAAGGTTGGAAATATGGGAAGTGAGGAACACAAGGAGATGCTGTTCTGGACAAAGGAAGAATACAAGAAATTTTCTTATGAAATGATGGACAAGCCTGTTTCCTATTATGCGTTTGAAATGCTTTACTGGTGCGGTATCCGTGAAGGGGAACTGTTAGCCCTAACTCCTGCGGATTTTAACTTTGATAAGGAAACGGTTACTATCAATAAATCCTATCAGCGTCTGAAAGGGCAGGATGTGATTACTCCCCCGAAAACGAAAAAGAGCAACCGCACCATTAAAATGCCGAAGTTTCTGTGCGAAGAAATGAAAGAGTATCTCGGTATGCTTTACGGATTGAAGAAGAAAGACCGTATTTTCACTGTAACGAAAAGCTATCTTCATCACGAGATGGACAGAGGGGCAAAGGCGGCAGGCGTGAAGCGTATCCGCATTCACGATCTCCGTCACAGCCACATCAGTTTGCTGATTGATATGGGATTTTCTGCGGTGGCGATTGCAGACCGAGTTGGTCACGAAAGTATTGATATCACTTATCAGTACGCACATCTGTTTCCGTCAAAGCAGATTGAGATGGCAGAAAAATTAGATGATTTAGGGAAAGGAGATTTTGCAAATGTCAGCTAAAAACAGAGATAACAAAAATCGTTGGAGGAATATCACAGTAGGGTTTCGAGTATCGCCCGAAGAAAACGAACTCATCAACAAGGCAGTGGCTCTATCAGGATTGCCGAAACAAGAGTATTGTTACCGCCGCTGCTTAAATCAGGATGTGGTGGTACAGGGCAATCCGAGAGTGTATAAGGCTCTGAAAACGGAACTTGCCACAGTCCTTGCGGAACTGAAAAGGATTGAAGCGGGAAATGGCGTAGATGATGAATTGCTGAGTGTAATCGAACTGATTTCCATTATTCTCGGCGGTCTGAAAGGAGAGGATGCGAATGGAGAATAAAAAAGAAATGACTATTCAAAATGTATCTGCGGCAACAGATACGGAACAGTCACTTTCCAAATGTACTGACAATAGTATAGTCAATCAGGATACGGATTTCAAGAGGTACGAGCAATCTTTTGAAGAAATGCAGAGGGAAATACTCAGGCAGTTAGACCCTTCCTATCTGAAAACGGTATCAATGACAACTCTGTATGATACGGTGTTTGAGGTTCAGACACCACTCATAGACGGTCTGCTCCAAAGGGGGACTTACCTTTTCGTAGGTTCCCCGAAAGTGGGAAAAAGTTTTATGATGGCACAGCTTGCCTATCACGTCAGCACAGGCACACCGCTTTGGGAATATAAGGTACGTAAGGCAACGGTGCTATACTTTGCACTTGAAGATGATTATCCACGCTTGCAGAAACGATTGTTTCAGATGTTCGGTGCAAAGGAGACAGGCAATCTCTATTTTGCAACGGAATGTAAAACAGTCAATGGTGGACTGGAGGAACAGATAAGAGGTTTTATGAGGGAACACCCGGACACAGGCTTGATTATCATAGATACCTTAAAGCGTGTGCGTGAAGCAGGCGGAGCAGATTACAGCTACGCAAGCGATTACGATGTTGTGGCAAGGCTGAAAGCGTTGGCGGACAGTTACAAGGTTTCAATGCTCATTGTTCATCATACACGCAAACAGAAATCGGAAGATATCTTCGATATGATTTCAGGTACAAATGGTCTGATGGGTGCGGCAGACGGTGCATTTGTTCTCAGCAAGGACAAGCGTACTTCCAATAATGCTACGCTTGATGTGGCAGGCAGAGACCAGCAAGATATGAAAATTCATCTTGTAAGGGACAGCGAGCGATTGGTGTGGAACTTTGCAAAATCAGAAACAGAGATGTGGAAAGAACCGCCCGAACCTCTGCTTGAAAAGATAGCGGATACGCTCTTTTCGGAAAGTGACAGATGGGAAGGAACTGCATCGGAACTTTGCGAAAGACTTGCGGTGGATATAAAGCCGAATGTACTTTCTTTAAGGCTTAGTATCAACGCAAGCAGGATGTTTCGTGATTACGGTATCCGTTATCAGAACAGCCGAACTCACGACGGCAGGAAGGTTTCTCTTTGGAAGGAAACTGACGTGGTGGCGTGACAAACGGTGTCAAAGGTGTCAATGTTTTTGAGAGCAGCACGCTGTGAAAAACATTGTCACCATCGTCACACTTTGACACCGGATAAAGTTTAGGGGAGTGTGCAGAGAGAGCCTTTTCAAAGGTGGCTCTTTGCCCCTCGGAGAGCCTTCGGAGAACGCAAAACCTGTTTACAGGTCGCATTTTTGATGGGTGTACCCGTCAAAAGTGCTTTTGCGTTACTTTTGACAAAAGTAACAAAACCTGAGAATGTTGAAATTTACAGATGGGAGATGAAAAAATGCAGAGAACGATAAGTGCAATGGTCGGTAAAGGCTCGGCCAATCACAATAGCCGAAAGTTCCGAGCAGAAAATGTAGACGGAACTCGTACTCATCTCAATATCGACTACTGCAATGAAAATATAAAGACAGTTTATCACGAATTGTTTGATGAAGCATTGGAAAGATACAATGCCAAGCAGATAAGGTCAGACCGAAAGATAAAAGATTATTATGAAAAAATCCGAAGTTCCAAGCAGGAAAAACCGTTCCACGAAATCATTTTACAGGTGGGCGGTAAGGGAAATATGAACGCCGATACGGAAAACGGAGAACTGGCAAAGCAGATTTTAGATGAATACTATCAGGGTTTTCAGGAGCGAAATCCACAGCTTCGGGTGTTCTCGGCTCATCTGCATATGGATGAAGCTACACCACATCTGCACATAGATTTTGTACCTTTTACCACAGGCAGCAAGCGTGGACTTGATACAAGAGTGTCACTAAAGCAGGCTCTTGCAACGCAAGGTTTTAAGGGCGGCAGTCGTGGCGATACGGAGTGGTCGCAATGGATACAGTCCGAAAAAGAACAGCTTGCGGCGGTGATGGAACGTTATGGGATTGAGTGGGAACATTTAGGCACACACGAAAAACATCTTTCTGTTTTGGATTATAAAAAGCAGGAAAGAGAAAAAGAAGTGGCGGCATTAGGTGCGAAAATCGAGCAGAAACAGATTGAATTTGATGTGTTGTCGGAACGAGTATTGAACTATGATAAGGCAAAAGACGAGCTGTCAAATCTTGAAATAGAGCTTGATACTGCACCGAAATATCAGTTGCCAGAACCAGAGAAATTTATGACTGCAAAGGCATATAAAACCAAAATGGCAGAGCCGGTTGTAAGGAAATTGAAGCAACTTGTCAAAACGGTGCTTGCCCGCTGCTTTGAGGGGTGGGACAACTATCATAGGCTGAATACAGCGAATGCACAGTTATACCGCACCAATCAGCGTTTGGAGAAAGTCAATGAAAGATTGACCGAAGAAAACAAAATCCTAAAAGCAGAAAATAAAGATTACAGCCTGCTCCGTAAGGTTTTTGGTCGCAAACAGATAGATGATTTGTTGGAGCAGGCAAGAACAGTTAAAGGTCGCAAGCGTGATAATACACGATCACGATAGACAAAAATCACAGGAGGAAAAGGAAAATGACAAAGACAATTTTTGAAGAAATGGGCGGAACTTATAGACAGGTGGGTGATTATTTATTGCCGAACATCACAGTACCAGCCGAAGAAGAAATAGAGCCGATTGGTTTATGGGGGAAACGACATGCAAGGCATTTAAAGGAACACTATAAAGTGTTATATATGAACCTGCTGACAAGCGGAAAGCTGCATAGTTATCTTGCAGAAGTCGATAAGCAAGCAGAGGATATGTTTCTTCGACTGGTAAAGGAATATGCCGACAGACAAGATGTGACGGAACAATTAAAGAAAGATAATCCCTACGAATGGATTGGAAGAATGAATAATATTCAGGCTTGTGTGAGGGAAGTTGTAGGAACGGAGTTGATTTACACATAAGCGTTTTACGGTATGGTGCTCCTGCGTTTGCTGGAGTGCTGTGGTTGTGGTTGTAAAGAGGTTGTGAAAGATTGAATTTCGTAATGGTTGGATGTATAATTAGGAAGTGAAAATTTTAATTTGCACTTCCATAAGGTGAAATGTATTGACACAAAAAATACAGTATGATAGTATTGCCATTAGAAGAAAGAAAGGCACATTTTGTGTAAGGTGAGGAAATGATTAATAGATAATTTGATTTAAGTAAGACACATATAGTTATTGAGCCTGTAGAGAATAGGTTTGTTTTGTGTACGCTTAAGTTGGATTATCGCAAGAGGCATTTCCTTTGTTTTCCTTTTGGAAAAGAAATAAGGGTCTATTTAGCGAGTCTATTTTTGCGTATGCAAAAAAGACTCGTTTTTGTGTGTTCAAAATAATAATTGGCTCAGACTTCGAAAAGGAGAAACTTTAATGTTGCAGATAAAAAAATTAAATTTAACACATAAAAAAGACCTGAGAATAATTCTTAATGATTTCAACCTTGTGCTAAATGATGGAGATAAGGCAGTTATTATTGGAGAAGAGGGAAATGGGAAATCGACATTAATGAAGTGGATATACAATCCGTCGCTTGTAGAAAACTATATAGAAGCAGATGGGGAAAGGATAATGGGACACGAACGTCTTGGTTATCTTCCGCAGGAGATGCTCGATGAAGATAAGGAAAAAACAATATACGAATATTTTTCTGAAGAGGAAATATTCTGGGAGAAAACGCCTAAAGAATTGTCTGTTATTGCGGGAAAATTTGGAATGAAAAATGATTTTTTCTACAGTAACCAGACAATGGGTAGTCTTTCAGGAGGCGAAAAAGTCAAGACACAACTTATGAGGCTTTTCATTCGCGATGTTTCTGTGCTGTTGTTGGACGAACCTTCCAATGACATCGACATTGCGACGCTTACATTACTGGAAAAAATCATAAATGACTGGAAGCACATTGTGCTTTTTATTTCACACGATGAAACGCTGATAGAGCGTACTGCCAACATGGTGATACATATCGAGCAGATTATACGAAAAACAAAGGCGAGATATACCGTGGCAAAGCTTCCCTATAGACGCTATGTGGAAGAACGGCTTCATAAATTTGAAATCCAAAAACAGCGGGCACTGAGTGACCGTAGGGAGAAAAAGATTCGCGATGAAAAATATCAAAGAGTTATGCAGAGTGTACAAGGTGCATTAAGAAGTTGTACCAGACAAGCACCGTCTGTTGCCAAAAACTTAAAGGACAAAATGCATACGGTTAAGGCAATGGAACGAAGATTTGAAAAAGAAGATGAAAATATGACTCAGATGCCGGAACAGGAAGAAGCAATCTTTGTCAAATTAGGGGATGAAAACTCACACATTCCCGCAGGAAAAACGGTCATAGAATATGAACTTTCAAAGCTTGTGACTCCGGATGGCAAAAGAATTTTAGCAGAAGGAATTCATTTAAAAATAAAAGGTTCAGAAAAAATCTGTATGATAGGAGCCAACGGGGCAGGAAAAACGACTCTTCTAAAAAAGATAGCGGAAGAACTCCTAAATCGGAATGACATTAAAGCAGAATATATGCCTCAAACTTATGAAGACCTGCTGGATTTGGATGTTACACCGGTTGATTACCTTGATAAAACAGGAGATAAAGAAGAGCGTACAAGAATTAGAACATACCTTGGTTCACTTAAATACACACCAGATGAAATGGAGCATCCGATTCGGGAGTTATCAGGCGGACAAAAGGCGAAAGTGCTTCTCTTGAGGATGAGCTTAAGTGGTGCAAATGTTCTTATTCTGGATGAACCGACAAGAAATTTTTCACCATTGTCCGGTCCGGTAATAAGAAAAATGCTCCGAGAATTTCCGGGGGCTGTCATTAGCATTTCTCACGATAGAAAGTATATTGAAGAGGTGTGCGATAAAATATATCAGCTAAATCCTAATGGATTACAGCTAATTGGTGATTGATAACAAAAAGGATGAAAGACTGACAAATTTCAGGCTTTTAGTGAGTTGGAAAGCATACAAAGATTTGAATTTGGAGGATAGATTATGGTACGTACAGAAGATGCATGTGAAATTATAAAATATGCTTTGCAAAACGAAATTAAAGTATATTTAGATGGCGGATGGGGTGTTGATGCACTTCTTAAAAGAGAATCAAGAATACACAATGATATTGATTTGTTTGTTGAAATGAAACATTATCATGATTATATTTATGTGATTAAGCAGCATGGATTTGAGGAAGTAAATACTGATTATACAACGGATGGTCATACTGTCTGGAAAGATGATAAACAAAGAATCATTGATTTACATTGTTTTGAATTTACAGATGACGGAATTGTTTATGAGGGAGATATATTTCCATCAAAAACTTTTTCCGGTATTGGAAAAGTTGGAGATATAACTGTTTCTTGTATTGAACCATTGAGTCAGGTAATGCTTCATTTGGGATATGAACACGATAAAAATGATGTGCATGATGTGATGCTGTTGTGTGAAACATTTCAAATAGCAATACCAGATGAATATAAGGAAAAGTAAAATTTCAGTTTTGTGTTGAATCTCTAAGCAAAATAGCTTATAATTTGACATGCTACATATAGTTATTATCCACAGTTACCGAGTAGGTGTTATCAATGCCGATAACAAAATGATAACATTAGCTCGTATAGGCAGGATAATATGGATATATCAAATAATCAAAAGAACGAGAAACATTACAGAGAATAATTCCTAAACAAAAAGCGTTAGTCTTTGTAGAATTCGAATAAATTTTGTGTAAGTAGCATATAATTTTAAAGGAAAGCCCTATTGACTTTCCTTTTTGTACTTGTTAACATATTAGTACAAAGAAAGTTTACCGCTGACCGATATGCGGTATATAAATGGTTGGGTTGAAAGTTTAGTCC
>ERZ1106969.1004-NODE-1004-length-23192-cov-8.599991_pt1 | contig 23192 bp, 26 predicted proteins | sample MGYA00403685_ERZ1106969 | MGnify/ENA primary metagenome ERZ1106969 (study PRJEB35170, sample SAMEA104062416) | human gut metagenome | biome: human gut; feature: human-associated habitat; material: faeces | place: Denmark | collected 2012-05-18 ... | reverse complement strand
ACAGGATCAGCGTTTTAGCTGCTTCCAGATCGCCCTGGTAATGCAGCTTTTCAGCCAGTGCCCGCTCCTCGTCAGCCGACAACATCGGCCACGCGTTCGCAGCCCGGATGTAAGATTCCAGGTTACCAACAGGGGCTAAAGCTAAATTTTGCATTTCTTTGGTCATTCAAATCCTCTCAATCTTTTCATCTGGCGCATTGGCTAAAACCAATAGCAACAACCATGCCAGAGCTTATGAGCAACGAGAATATCATTCAATCTTTTATCAGACAGTGATTTTATCCACAAGTTCCATGTCGTAATGTGTATAGATTACGCACAAAATGTGACATCACAATGAATACGCCGGGAAGAGATCACAGGGACTCTTTCCCTGCAGAGCGAACTACTCAGTGCAGGGAAAGATTATACCAGAGATTTTTTAATCGGGGGTAAAGTGGCGTAAATGTTGAACCGTGGCAAGCCAGGCTGCCACCCAGCCAATCATCGAGCACACCAGCAGCAATAACAGGCATTCATCGAATGATAAGCCATTGATATCAAACTTGGTTCCAAATACCTGTGCCACTTCAGTCACCGCTGACGACAGACGCATCACCAAAATTTCTGACAAAATCAGTGAAAGAAATGCACCGGAAAAACCGAGCAGTGCCCCGCCGTAGAGGAACGGACGCAGGATAAATCCATCCGTCGCGCCAATCAGTTTTTGCACGTTAATGGTATCGCGACGCGCAAAAATACTCAGACGCACGCTGTTACCGATGACGAGGAAGACCGCCGCTACCATCAGCACGCCAATCATCGCGGAAACGCGTCCGACAAGGCCCGTCAGCGCCGCCAGACGAGCGAACCAGCTGTCATCCATCCGCACTTCATCAATACCGTTGATTTGTGCGATGCGGTCACGCAGCGTGTTTAGCGACTCCGTACCCTGGAAGTCCAGTTTCGGGATCACCACCGCCACGGCCGGCAGCGGGTTCTCTTCCAGCATATCCAGCGCACCGCCAAATCCAGACCAGTTACGGAATTCGCCCAGCGCGTCGTCACGGGAAAGATAATTCACTTTCTCCACGCCCTGCTCGGCCTGCAACTGACCAACCACCCGCGCCGCCGCATCATCATCCAACGTTTTTTGCAGGTAAACGGTGATCTGCGGGGACGGATAATACTGACTTGCTGCATGGTTTACGTTCTTATATACCATGTAGCACACGCTTGGCAGCGTCAGGGAGATGGCAATAACCATCACCGTCAGGAACGTCGCCAGCGGCTTGCTTTTCAGGTCCTGTAACGCGCCCTGGAACGCATAACGTACCTGCTCATTAAAGACATTGGTTTTACGCGAGTTCGGCTTTGGCGCGGCCTTCGCACGCTTAGGCGCGTTGCGACCGCCATCACCCGGCGCACCGCCCGATTTACGAAAGCGATCCAGTCGGCCACCGAACTGTTTGATTTGGTTAATAGCGTCACGTCTATTCATGCGCCACGCCTCCATGCAGATGTCCATCGCTCAGAACCATTTGGCGATAGGAGCGACGGGAGATCAGGCCAATATCGTGCGTGGCCATTAATACCGTGACCCCGACGCGGTTAAACTCTTCGAACAGGCGCAGGATCCCTTCCGACAGCGCGTCATCCAGGTTCCCCGTTGGTTCATCCGCCAGCAGCACCGCTGGTTTATTCACCACCGCACGGGCAATGCCGACGCGCTGTTGTTCACCGCCAGAGAGCTGAATAGGGAAGTTTTTCGCTTTGTCCAACAGCCCGACCTTATCCAGCGCCGCTGACACGCGACGACGAATATCGTCCCCGCTGGCGCCTGCGATGATCAGTGGAATTGCCACGTTATCAAACACGGTTCTGTCCATTAGCAGGTGGTGATCCTGAAAAATCATGCCAATCTGACGACGCAGAAACGGCACTTCGCGGTTTTTCAAACGGCTGATGTCATGCCCGCTAAAGTAGATTTTCCCGGCGCTGGGCCGTTCAATTCCACAAATCAGCTTCAGCAGGGTACTTTTCCCCGCGCCGGAGTGGCCGGTCAGAAACGCCATCTCGCCAGGCTGCATATGGAAGGTCACTCCCTGCAGCGCTTGTCTCCCACCGAGATAGGCCTTGCTGACATGTTCAAAGCGAATCATTGTTAATCCTCTCGGGCAAAAAGTGCCTCTATAAAATCGTCCGCTTTAAACGGACGTAAATCCTCGATACGTTCGCCCACACCGATATAGCGGATAGGGATGCCAAACTGATCGGCAACCGAGAAGATAACCCCGCCCTTCGCCGTACCGTCCAGCTTGGTCAGGGTGATACCGGTTAAGCCCACCGCTTCATGGAACAGTTTGGCCTGGCTTATCGCATTCTGCCCGGTGCTGGCGTCGATAGTCAGCATAACTTCATGCGGCGCATCTTCGTCCAGCTTCTTCATGACGCGAACGATTTTTTTCAATTCTTCCATCAGGTGCGATTTATTCTGCAAACGCCCTGCGGTATCAGCGATCAGCACATCTACGTTACGCGCCTTCGCCGCCTGGATGGCATCAAAGATAACGGACGCGGAATCCGCACCGGTATGCTGAGCAATCACCGGGATATTATTACGCTGACCCCAGACCTGCAGCTGTTCTACCGCCGCCGCACGGAAAGTATCGCCCGCCGCCAGCATTACTGATTTACCCTGCTGCTCAAACTGACGCGCCAGCTTACCAATAGTGGTGGTTTTGCCCACACCGTTGACGCCAACCATTAAGATAACAAATGGTGTTTTGCCCTCAACATTCAGCGGTTCGTCAACCTTCGCCAGAATCTCGCCCATCTCTTCTTTCAGCAGGCCGTACAGCGCTTCCGCATCTTTAAGCTGCTTGCGGCTGGCACCTTCTGTCAGATTCGCAATGATCTTACGGGTCGTTTCTACGCCCACATCGGCGATCAGCAGTTGCTCTTCCAGCTCTTCAAACAGATCATCGTCGATCTTTTTACCACGGAACAGACTGATAAATCCGGAACCGAGGTTTTCTTTTGTTTTCAGCAGGCTGCGTTTCAGACGCGCAAAGAAACCTTCTTTGGTTGGTTTTTCCTGCTCCTGGACTACCTCTTCTTCTACCGGTTCTTCTACAGCAGGTTCTTCTACCGGCACCACCATAACCGCTTCTTCAGCAGCCTCAGCGGCCAGCGCCTGTGCTTCCAGCTCTTCGTCGGTCAGTTGCGGCTCGTTTTCAGCTTCTTCTTCAGCCGCCTCAACAATTTCCACAGTTTCCGCTTCGGCCTGCCACTCTTCGGCAGAAACGTCTTCGGTTTTCACCTCTTCCGGCAGCGGCAATTCTTCGCGTTCGATAACCACCGCCGCTGGCGTTTCCACTACAGTTTCAGCAACGGGTTCAGCAACCGGCTCAATTTCCGGCTGCGCCTGTTCGGCGACAGGTTCTTCTTCCGGCTGCGGTTTCTCAATTTCCGCAACCTGTTCAGTTACTTCAACGACTTCAGCTGCAAAGGCTTGCGTTTCCGCCTCGCTACGGGTTTCCTCGGCGCGCGGCTGTTCGTCAACGACGGTAGTTTCTTCAGCAACCGGTTGTTGTTCTTCGTTTTTTACTTCTGTCTCGTTTTCCGGTGCCTGCTCTTTTTGACCAAAGCCCAGCCAGGAAAAAAAGCCACGTTTTTTCTCTTTCGCCATTTGCGACTACACTCCCCCGCTGTTGCTTCATGGCACAGCGTCAACGCTATGTACATAGCAGCTAAAAAAATGATGAAATAGTCTATCACTTATACCCAATGAATTTCGAGTTACGTCAAGGCGGCAAGCGCACGAATCCCGATGAGCTTACTTTTAGTAAGTGATTCGGGTGAGTAAGTGCAGCCAACGAAGAGGTAACTTGAAAGGCGACGGGTTAACTTAACTCACATCACCGCCTGGAATGACATGCTATAGGCGGATTGAGCAATAATAGAAATGAAAAAACCGAATCACTCTGGTAGCGGCCAGATCCGCATTATTGGCGGGCAATGGCGTGGCCGTAAACTCCCGGTTCCGGACAGCCCCGGCCTGCGTCCGACCACCGACCGTGTGCGCGAAACGTTGTTTAACTGGCTGGCCCCGGTAATGGTCGATGCTCACTGTCTGGACTGCTTCGCCGGCAGCGGCGCGCTGGGGCTGGAAGCCCTCTCTCGCTATGCGGCAAATGCGACGCTTCTGGAGATGGATCGCGCGGTATCTCAGCAGCTACAAAAGAATCTCGCCACGCTGAAAGCCTCCCATGCCCGCGTCGTCAATACCAATACGCTGACATTTTTGGCTCAGACGGGTACGCCGCATAACGTGGTATTTGTGGATCCGCCGTTTCGCAAAGGGTTACTGGAAGAAACATTAACACTTCTGGAAACTCATGGCTGGCTGGCAAATGAAGCGTATATTTACGTTGAAAGCGAAGTAGAAAACGGTTTGCCGCCGGTTCCGGTGAACTGGTCGCTATACCGTGAGAAAGTTGCCGGACAGGTCGCCTATCGCCTGTACCAACGTGAAGCACGAGGAGAACACGATGTTGATTAACCTGGGACGCCTGCTGATGCTGTGCGTCTGGGCATTTTTACTACTGAATATTTTCCAACCCTTTCCACGCCCGCTTAACATCTTCGTTAACGTCGCACTGATATTTATGGTGCTGATGCATGGCATGCAGCTGGCGCTGCTAAAAAGCACCATGCCTAAAGATGGCCCGCAGATGACCAACGGAGAGAAAATCCGTATTTTTCTGTTCGGCGTCTTTGAGCTACTGGTGTGGCAGAAGAAGATTAAAGATCAGTTGAAGAAGTAACTGCGATCTTTTCGCCCGGCGGCACGTTGCGAGCCGGGCCTGTTAAACACCATCACGGTGGTGATACGCCGTCCAGCTGATCTTTCAGTTTTGGAATATCTCTACTGGCTCTTGTTTTCCGCAGGTGTTTCACCTGCTCGCAAATCTCTTCGGTCCGGGTGTAATAGGTGCCAGACGTCGGGCCTGGACGCTCGCATAAAACATAGTTAGTACCAAGAGGATAAAAAATAACAATAAAAGAGAGGATATTTCCAACAACAAACCCTACACCCGCAACATGGATACCGATAGTAAATACCCTGTCGAAGAATTTGGGCGGCTGCATGCTTTTCGTAAAGGTCACGTAGGCAATACATAAAGTAAAGAAAAAACCCACAGGAAACATCAGCAGCAGAGAAAATGACCCCCAGAAAAAATAAACAATGCTCCTGGATTCAATAAGATCGGTAATGTCTGGCACACTGGCGTGATAAAACCCCCAACTAATCCCACCAACAAAAAGCATAAAAAAAAACGACTTACATCTTTTCTTAATATTCTCCAGATTAATATTAAAGCTCATATCAATAAATTCCACCGTAAAGTGAACCGCTATATCCCGAGTGTCGAGAGTTCCACTCTGCAATTTTTTGCTGCTCTTTCATCCCCTCACAAATACACGCTATAAGTTTGTCTGACAGCTCGTATTTTTCGTCCACTTCATTGAGGATATAAGCAATAAAGAAACCTAATGCAACAGCACAAACAATTTCTCCCCAAACCGGAACTGCTGCGCTCGTTACAATAAATGAAGATAAGAACAACACAGGGGTTCTCCCAGCTAATTTGGAGGCAAAAACACTCACAATCACCTTCGCCACATCCATCGTCACGTTTCCCAGCAATGCGGCAACGTCATGTTCGGATTTAAAGATCAACTCAATCAACCGCCAGCATGCGGAAAACCAGATGCAGAATTTGGCCCCTGACATTATGCCATTTCGAAACCCGGCGCTGCCAATGCCCACTTCAAGTACCTTAGGATGATTAATCCCGTAACGGGTTCCGTTAAGAATGCGTCGCAGAGAAGGGTAGCCAGTAATCTTCACATACAGTTTTCCCTGATAAGCATACTGCGTAGCTTTAATCCCAAGGCCTTTTAAGGTAAAGACAATCTTCCCGGCCTGCTGATAAGAAAAAAGCTTCGACAGGTTTTTAGTAGCAAAAACCGTATCTCTGATATTCCCGGCATAATTCGTCGAAAAACTGACGGGTTTACTGCCCAGCAAATCATCAATCACGCCCTGAGCCTCTTCAAGCGTTAGCAGCATAATGTGTTGTATATTGCTATTCAGGTTATTTTTCAGCGTTCTGATTTCGTTCTCGATACGCTGATTACGCTGCCAGTTATTTCCTCTAAGAATATCTTCACGATGATTCCCTATCCAGTCATAATAGCTTTCCATCATTGCTCCTTAAAAAATTCGCTCATCCCAAAGGCTGTATGCGCTGGTTCCAGCAATAAGATGTTCCCAGGAAATAGATTCGTAAGATAGTTCAATGATTTCTTCTGGCTGACCCGCACTGTCATCGATGGTATGAGGCACCTGCAAATGGATGCTGGATATTCTGGCATTGATAAGTTTTAGCACGTAATAACACTCGTTTAAACCCGCCGGACTCGTGCGATAGAAGCTAAATTCACAGCTCAATATTTCATTGTCTGTTATGGCTTTTCCTAACAAAGGCGAGGATTTATCTACCGGCTTAATAAATGTCAAACATTGATGGTTCACATTTTGCACCCGGCTCATGCCATGGTTAACTGTCATTACCATTATCTGGTCACGATGGGCAGGTTGTGATTTATTTCCGATTGAACTTACCGAAGCACATCCAGCAGAAATCAAACCCTGCGCCTGCCCATTTAAGGCCAGCCACATTGTATTCGCCATATAAATTCCTTAGTTTATTTTTAAAAATATTTATATATACGATGAAGTTGAAATAGCAGAATAGTGAAAGGCGGGTGGAAAAATAGTGATACAATCGATGTTTTTAGGTAAGCGATAAATATGTAACCTACAAAATAATTATCGAGAAATTAATAAAAAATATACTTCAGAAGCATTATATATTTAATTTAAATTTATTGTCGGCGCTGACGCGATAAACACAGCGCCGATCGGCATTATTGCACCGGCGTAAACCCCTCAAAACGCGAACCTTTGTAACTTAGCGTGCCTTTATCCCCGACCGTTAGCGCATGGTACTGCTGAGCATCCAGACGAAACGTCTGCTCCAGGCCGCCGTTTTGTGGCTTAAAGCTGGCTTCATAGCGCATGCTGGTTCCCGCCGGGCTCACTTCCTGTTGACGGGATCGTCGATCGTTAAGCGGTTTTTCCCGTTTGTTACTCACCACCACCTGCTTTTGCACCAGCGGCGCCGCATCATTATCGGCTTTTTCACGCCGCTGCTGAACAAAGCGAAACGACGCGGCGACAACAATTAAGATAATGATAACAATGAAAAAAAGTGGTGGTTTGCTCATAGTATTAACCCATCAGAAAATGCGGAAATAAGCATACATTGCCCGTTATGGTGTTGTCATCTGGCAGTGTCGACCTCTACACTGGACAGTAGAGCCGTAAGCACCCCGCTTACGAAAAAATAACGAATTCAAGGAACTAAGATGCTTTGGTCGTTTATCGCTGTCTGCCTTTCCGCATGGTTGTTCGTGGATGCTTCCTATCGTGGGCCCGCCTGGCAACGCTGGGTCTTTAAACCCCTGACGTTACTCCTGCTGGCGCTGCTGGCCTGGCAGGCGCCAATGTTTAACGCTATCAGCTATCTGGTGCTGGCTGGTCTGCTGGCCTCGCTGCTGGGCGATGCGCTGACGTTATTGCCGCGCCAACGCCTGCTGTACGCCGTGGGGGCATTCTTCCTGTCGCATCTGCTGTATACCATTTACTTCGCCAGCCAAATGACGCTGTCGTTCTTCTGGCCTTTGCCGTTGGTGCTGGCGGTACTGGGGGCGTTGCTGATCGCCGTGATCTGGACGCGTCTGGAAGAGTTGCGCATTGCTATTTGTACCTTTATTGGCATCACGCTGATGATGGTCTGGATGGCTGGCGAACTGTGGTTCTTCCGCCCGACCGCTCCGGCGCTGTCGGCATTTATGGGCGCATCGCTCCTGTTCATTGGCAATATTGTTTGGCTGGGTAGCCATTACCGTCGTCGCTTTCGCGCCGATAACGCCATTGCCGCCGCCTGCTACTTCGCCGGACATTTCCTGATTGTTCGTTCGTTGTATCTTTAAAATGCTTGACTCTGGAGTCGACTCCAGAGTGTATCCTCCGGTTAATACGAAATGATTATCAACCGGAGGATGCCATGTCGACACCTGATACCAATGGCAAAAAGGCCCCACAATTTTCTTCTTTCAAGCCAGCGCCTGCGCCACAAAAGGCGGATGACTGCTGCTGCGAAGGAAGCTGCTCCACTACACCGCCCGTATCCGATACCGTACTAGGTACCCGCTATTCCTGGAAAGTGGCGGGCATGGACTGTGCAGCCTGCGCCCGCAAAGTAGAGAATGCGGTCCGCCAGGTCAGCGGCGTCAACCAGGTCCAGGTTCTGTTCGCCACTGAAAAACTGGTGGTCGATGCCGGTTCCGATATCCGCCAGCAAGTTGAAAACGCGGTGCAAAAAGCAGGTTATACCCTGCGCGATGAGCACGCGACGGACGCCGCCCGCGAGTCACGTTTTAAAGAAAACCTACCGCTGATTTCGCTGATTATCATGATGGCGATTAGCTGGGGGCTGGAGCAGTTCAATCATCCCTTCGGTCAGATAGCGTTTATCGCCACCACGCTGGTCGGTCTGTATCCCATTGCCCGTCAGGCCCTGCGTCTGATGAAAACCGGCAGCTACTTTGCCATTGAAACATTGATGAGCGTGGCCGCCATCGGCGCACTGTTTATCGGCGCGACGGCGGAAGCCGCCATGGTGCTGCTGCTGTTTTTAATTGGCGAACGCCTGGAAGGATGGGCCGCCAGCCGGGCCCGTAAAGGGGTCAGCGCACTGATGGCGCTCAAACCGGAAACCGCCACGCGCCTGCGTAACGGCGAGCGCGAAGAGGTGGCTATCAATACCCTCCGGTCTGGCGATGTTATTGAAGTTGCCGCGGGTGGGCGTTTACCTGCCGACGGCAAACTGGTTTCCGGGTTTGCCAGCTTTGATGAAAGCGCCCTGACCGGCGAATCGATCCCGGTTGAACGGGCCACCGGCGAGAAAGTCCCGGCAGGTGCCACCAGCGTGGACCGTCTGGTTACACTGGAAGTGCTCTCCGAACCGGGCGCCAGCGCCATTGATCGTATTCTGAAGCTGATTGAAGAAGCGGAAGAACGTCGCGCCCCCATTGAGCGCTTTATTGACCGTTTCAGTCGAATTTACACTCCAGCCATTATGGCGGTTGCGCTGCTGGTCACCCTCGTACCGCCGCTGCTGTTTGCCGCATCCTGGCAGGAGTGGATTTATAAAGGACTGACGCTGCTGTTGATTGGCTGTCCTTGCGCACTGGTGATTTCAACCCCCGCAGCCATTACCTCTGGTCTTGCCGCCGCGGCGCGTCGTGGGGCGTTAATCAAAGGTGGGGCCGCGCTGGAACAGTTGGGTAGAGTCACGCAGGTGGCGTTTGATAAAACCGGCACTCTGACCGTGGGTAAACCGCGCGTCACTGCGATTCACCCGGCGAGTGGTATTGGCGAAGCTGAACTGCTGGCGCTGGCGGCAGCGGTAGAGCAAGGTGCGACACACCCGCTGGCACAAGCGATTGTCCGGGAAGCACAAACACGCGAACTGACTATTCCTATCGCAAGAGAGCAACGGGCTCTGGTTGGCTCTGGAATTGAAGCGCTGGTCAACGGCGAACGCGTGCTGATTTGCGCCGCCGGTAAGCAGCCTGCTGATGCCTTTGCCGGGCAGATAAGCGAGCTGGAAAGCGCGGGCCAAACGGTGGTGCTGGTGCTGCGTAACGATACTGTACTCGGCGTGCTGGCCCTACAGGACACGCTGCGCGACGACGCTCGCAGCGCTATCGCCGAGCTTGATCAGATTGGCGTGAAAGGCGTGATCCTGACCGGTGATAACCCGCGTGCGGCGGCCGCCATTGCCAGTGAACTGGGTCTCGAATTTAAAGCAGGACTCTTGCCGGAAGATAAGGTGCAGGCCGTTACCCATCTCAACCGACAATCGCCGCTGGCGATGGTTGGCGACGGTATCAACGACGCTCCGGCAATGAAAGCGGCTACCATCGGCATTGCGATGGGAAGCGGGACCGACGTCGCGCTGGAAACCGCCGATGCCGCCCTGACCCACAACCGCCTGCGCGGTCTGGTGCAAATGATTCAATTGGCGCGGGCCACCCATGCCAATATTCGCCAGAACATTGCGATTGCGCTGGGCCTGAAGGGGATTTTCCTCGTCACCACGCTGCTCGGGATAACCGGATTGTGGCTGGCAGTGCTGGCCGATACGGGGGCAACGGTACTGGTGACCGCTAACGCGCTGCGGTTGTTACGTAAAGGATAGTTTTTTGCCGGATGACGGCGTGGCCTTATCCAGCCTACGGGTTACACGTTCTTTGTAGGCCGGATAAGCGTTAGCGCCATCCGGCAAACAAAACTAGTGACCTTTACGCAGCAGATAGCGGTACGGCAGCGAGTCGGTCTCTTTGGCCACCAGCTCATGCTCCATAAAGGTACAGAAGCCAGGAATATCGCGGGTTGTTGCCGGATCGTCGGCGACAATCAGCAGTGTTTCACCGGCCTGCATGCCACGTACAGTTTTACGCACCATCATCACCGGTTCCGGGCAGCGCAGTCCCTGGGCATCAAGAGTATGGTCGGGGGAAGTAAACAGGTCGCTCATCGTCGTCTCATTCATACAAAAACGGCGTTATTTTACGCTCTGTTGTGGCGTAAGCCAATCAGGTTAACGATTGCGTGAAAAACAACCATTGCAATGTGCTCTTAAAGCAGTATCATGCGACGGTTTTTTATTGGGTTCCCTCACCCCATCCAACAAAAAGGTCACAATATGACTCCGTTTACACAAACTCAGCGCGTAAAAGCGTTGTTCTGGCTATCGCTATTTCATCTGCTGGTGATCACCTCCAGCAACTATCTGGTGCAGCTTCCAATCTCCATTTTTGGTTTCCATACCACATGGGGCGCGTTTAGCTTTCCGTTTATTTTCCTCGCGACCGACCTGACCGTGCGTATTTTTGGCGCGCCGCTGGCTCGACGTATCATCTTTGCGGTGATGATCCCCGCGTTACTGATCTCCTATGTCGTTTCGTCCTTGTTTTATATGGGATCGTGGCAAGGATTTGGCGCACTGCTGCACTTTAACCTGTTTGTTGCCCGTATCGCCGCCGCCAGCTTTATGGCTTACGCGCTGGGACAAATTCTGGATGTGCATGTCTTTAACCGCCTGCGCCAGAACCGTCGTTGGTGGCTGGCACCGACAGCGTCCACGCTATTTGGCAATATCAGCGATACGTTGGCCTTCTTCTTTATCGCTTTCTGGCGTAGCCCGGATGCCTTCATGGCCGAGCACTGGATGGAAATCGCACTGGTCGATTACTGTTTCAAGGTGCTGATCAGCATTATTTTCTTCCTGCCGATGTACGGCGTGCTGCTGAATATGTTGCTGAAAAGGCTGGCAGATAAATCCGAAATCGCTGCATTGCAGACGAGTTAAAGGTTCATTTTCCGAGTTGTGATAAGATGGACGAATGAGCCGTTATGGCCGTTTATCGAAAGGAAGAAGTCAATGCGCAATCTGGTTAAATATGTCGGTATTGGCCTGCTGGTTATGGGGCTTGCAGCCTGTGATAATAGCGATACAAAAGCGCCAGCCGAGGGTGCTGCCGCGGAAAGTAGCGCCAGCGGACAACCGGTCAGCCTGCTGGACGGCAAACTCAGTTTTTCCCTGCCAGCAGATATGACCGATCAGAGCGGCAAGCTGGGCACCCAGGCGAACAATATGCACGTCTATTCTGACGCAACCGGCCAGAAAGCGGTGATTGTGATTGTTGGCGACAACACCAACGAAGACCTGGCCGTGCTGGCAAAACGTCTGGAAGATCAGCAGCGTAGCCGCGACCCACAGCTGCAGGTCGTCACCAATAAATCTATTGAGCTGAAAGGCCACACGCTGCAGCAGTTAGACAGCATCATCTCAGCCAAAGGCCAGACCGCTTACTCTTCCGTAGTGCTGGGTAAAGTGGACAATCAACTGCTGACCCTGCAAATCACGCTGCCTGCTGACGATCAGCAAAAAGCGCAGACTACCGCAGAAAACATCATTAACACGCTGGTTATCCAGTAACGGTTAAGACGATGACGCGGCCTCCGGTGACACCACCTGAGGCCGTTTTTTTAGCCGCCAGGTCAGCAATAGCGCCACCGCCACCAGCCCAGCTGCCGCCAGATAGATAACCGGCACGCCCGCCCACGTCATTATCAACCCGGCCAGCGGCCCGGTAACCCCCAGCGATAAATCCATAAACACCGTGTAGGTCGCCAGCGCAGCGCCCTGATTTTGCTGCGGGACGGCTTTTACCGCTACCACGCCCAGCGCCGGGAAAACCAGTGAGAACCCAGCCCCAGCCAGCAGAACGCCGATTTTCGCCATCCACGGCATGGAAGCCATCCCGACCAGCAGCAGCCCGACAATCTCGACGCTAAAGCAGATCATCGCCACATTCAGCCCGCCTAAACGGTTGATACCATTTGGGAACAACAGTCGAGTGCCGACAAATGTGCAGCTAAAAAGCGTCAGCGCGAAAGCTGCTCCGTCCCAGCCTTTGGCATCATAAAACAGGGTAATAAACGTGGCGATCACCCCAAATCCAGCGGAGGCCAGGGCCAGCGCCATACCGTACAACCAGACGCGCCCGAGCACCGCGCGAAACGGCAACGGTTTGCCTTTGCTGGCCTTCACCGCAGGACGAGGGAGCGCCAGCAGTATCGCCACCAGCGCCACGCCCATCACGGTCAGCGCCAGCCCCTGTAAGCCCCCCCAGGCATAAAACAGAACGCCCAGCGGCGCGCCTATCGCCATCGCGCCATAGGTCACGATGCCATTCCAGGAAATCACCCGTCCGATGTGCATTGAGCCAACAACCCCCACGCCCCACAGCGTAGAGCCAGTTCCGGCAAAGCTCTGCCCAATTCCGAGAATCACCCGCCCCAGACACAGCAGCAGCAGACTAGCCAACGGCCAGCCGTTCGTTGATCCTGCCAGCAAATAGCCCAGACCACTTAAAAAGCAGCCACATAGCCCGAATACCACAATTTTCTTTGGCCCCAGCAGGTCGGCATAGCGACCGGCATGCGGACGGCTCAGCAGCGTAGCGAAATATTGCAGGCTGATAACCAGCCCAGCCCAGAAGGCGCTGAATCCCATCACATCGTGGACGTAGCCCGGCAATACCGCGAGCGGCAGGCCGATGGTCAGATAGCTGGCGAAGTTGAACATCACCACAGAGACAATGCGCAGGTTAAGGCGTAAACCGCTCAGCGTCGGTTCAGCGACGGGTTCGGGCATGGAGGGTCACCACGTTTTCACAACAGTGTTTCATTTCTACCATGTTGCCGCGCAGAAATCAGCAGTCAGTTTAGGAATCTCAGCCGCAAGCCAGCCGCTACACTTAATGCAAAAACGCAAACAGGAAGAAAATATGACAACCGCTCAGCCCGATAAAACGGGTTTGCACATTTTACTCAAACTGGCTGCTCTGGTGGTGATCCTCGCCGGTATTCATGCCGCGGCGGATATCATTGTGCAACTGCTGCTGGCCCTCTTTTTTGCCATTGTATTGAATCCGCTGGTCGCCTGGTTTATTCGCCGGGGAGTACGTCGCCCGGTTGCCATTACGCTCGTAGTGGTGGTGATGCTGTTCGTCCTCACGGCACTGATCGGCGTCCTCGCGTCTTCGATCACGGAATTCATGGCCATGCTACCCAAATACAACAAGGAGCTGACACGTAAGGTCCTGCATCTGCAAGAGATGGTTCCCTTTTTAAATCTGCATATGTCCCCGGAGCGCATGCTACAACGCATGGACTCCGACAAAATAATGACCTTCACCACCACGCTGATGACAAGTCTTTCCGGCGCCATGGCCAGCGTCGTTCTGCTGGTGATGACGGTCGTCTTTATGCTGTTTGAGGTACGTCATGTTCCTTATAAGCTGCGCTTTTCGCTGAACAACCCACAAATCCATATTGCGGGGCTGCATCGGGCGCTCAAGGGCGTATCTCACTATCTGGCACTGAAAACGTTGCTCAGCTTATGGACCGGTGCCATCATCTGGCTGGGTCTGGCACTGATGGGGATTCAGTTTGCTCTGATGTGGGGCGTGCTGGCCTTCCTGCTAAACTACGTGCCCAACATTGGCTCGGTCATTTCCGCCGTCCCGCCCATGATCCAGGCGCTGCTGTTCAACGGCATTTACGAATGCGTACTGGTTGGTGCGCTGTTCCTGGTGGTGCATATGGTTATTGGCAATATCCTCGAACCCCGCATGATGGGGCATCGGCTGGGATTATCGACGCTTATCGTCTTCCTCTCTTTGCTGGTATGGGGATGGCTGCTCGGCCCGGTAGGCATGCTGCTCTCTGTGCCGCTAACCAGCGTGTGTAAAATCTGGATGGAAACGACCACAGGCGGCAGCAAACTGGCAATTTTACTGGGACCCGGCAGGCCCAAAAGTCGATTACCGGGATAAACTTGCAAACAGCATGTGAAGAGTGGTACACAACCCCATTATTACTAAAGGTTAGTCCTGATATGTACCGGATCGTTCTTGGGAAAGTTTCTGTTTTAAGCGCTGGCGAACTGCCTGCCGCGATGAAAGAGCAAGCGCCGCAAGGTGTTCGCCGTGCGCGCTGGCTGGCAGGTCGCGTGCTGCTTTCCCATGCCCTTTCGCCATTACCGAACATCATCTATGGCGAGCAAGGAAAACCGGCCTTTTCCGCCGACACGCCGCTGTGGTTCAATCTCAGCCATAGCGGCGATGACATCGTCCTGCTGCTCAGCGACGAAGGGGAAGTCGGCTGCGATATTGAAGTTATTCGCCCGCGCGATAACTGGCAAACGCTGGCAAATACGGTATTCAGTCTTGGGGAACACGCTGAAGTTGAAGCCGAACACCCGGAGCAACAGCTGGCGGCGTTCTGGCGCATCTGGACGCGTAAAGAAGCTATCGTGAAACAGCGCGGCGGCAGTGCCTGGCAAATCGTCAGCGTCGACAGTACCGCACTGACCTCCTCACTCTCCGTCAGCCAGTGCCAGATCGATACCCTGAGCCTGGCGGTTTGCACCCCCACGCCATTTACCCTGACCGCCGACGCCGTACACAGGCTGTAATGTTTTCATTCCCGTGCGCCGCCGCGCAATATCGTAAGGTTGAAATCTGATGCAACGTATCACCATCACACTTGATGACGATTTATTAGAAACGCTCGACGGCCTGAGTCAGCGCCGTGGCTACAACAACCGTTCCGAAGCGATCCGCGATATTCTGCGCGGCGCACTGGCGCAGGAAACCACTCAGGAGCACGGCACTCAGGGCTTCGCGGTGCTCTCGTATGTTTATGAGCATGAGAAGCGTGACCTGGCGAGCCGCATTGTTTCTACCCAACACCACCACCACGATTTATCGGTCGCCACGCTGCACGTGCACATCAACCATGACGACTGCCTGGAAATCGCCGTACTAAAAGGCGACATGGGCGATGTACAGCATTTTGCCGATGACGTGATCTCCCAGCGCGGCGTGCGCCACGGTCATTTGCAGTGCCTGCCGAAAGAAGAGTAATTGCCTGTTTCGTTGCCGGATGGCGGCTACGCATTATCCGGCCTACTCCGTTACCGTTTGTAGGCCAGGCAAGCGAAGCCCCCCTGGCAATAATGAGCAAACCAACTAGCAACTATGCCTGTTTGAGACTTTTGCTGAGCGTTTCGATGATCCATGTATTAACTGATACCTGTTCTTCCGCTGCCGCAAAACTTAAACGTTCTCCGAAAGACTCTGGATAGCGCAGAGTAAACGTCTTCAGCTTTTCCGGGTTTGCGTAAGGTTCTATCCCTGCGGCAGAGCAATCATCAAGATACTCTCGTAAGGAGATCTCCCCCTCTTTTTGCAGCCCCTGAATGCTGTCAGAGACAAAATCACAATAGCCTGACAATCCCAGGAACTTACCGCGAAACGCATTAAGCTCAGGGACATAATTAATCACCGCAGGTTGACCGGCGATTTCCATTGAGTTTGGCGTTTTGGGTTTGATCATGGTTTTACCCCTATACTTGTTAACCAGTCACGTACGTTTTCGACCGCGCCTTTATCTGTATCCGGAGAAGGATGTGGTCTATGAAAACTCGCAATGCTCTTATTTAAAAGAAATTTACATCGCGAGCCTCGTCCTTCTTTGATTTCGCCACCTAACGCCTTGATCAGTGACTCAATTTCCGACCACTTGATTCCCTGCGGCGTCGGTGCTTTAAAAAGCTGATCCAGCGTGTTCTTTTGCTTTTTGCGTAAAGACAACACTTTTTCCTTCATCGCATGTCCTTATGACTTCATCCTTTGAAGTCATATTATAACAGCATACAATGCAGTCAAGATATGAAGCCAACCAATTACGCCATCGTGCCAATCGTCTTTCTAAAGCGCAGCAGCGCTATCAGGAAGAACGCGCTGCCAATCGCCAACAGCGTCAGGAACTGCGGCCAGACGATGCCAAACCCAGCGCCGCGGTAAAGTATCGCCTGCGCGAGGCTGACAAAATGGGTAGTTGGCATAGTCAGCATTATGTCCTGCACCGCCTGCGGCATGCTTTCACGCGGTGTAGAACCACCAGAGAGCATCTGTAGCGGCAGCAGTACCAGAATCATCAGTAACCCCAGTTGCGGCATAGAGCGCGCCAGCGTGCCCATAAAAATTCCGATCGAGGTGGTGGCGAACAGGCTCAGCGCCACGCCCAGCATAAACAGTGGTATCGAACCTTCAATGGGTACGCCGAGCACGCCTTTTACCATCAGCATCAGCGATAAACCGGAAACCACCAGCACCACCAGACCCATCGACCAGATTTTTGCCATCATGATCTCAAACGGCGTCACCGGCATAACCAGCAGATGTTCTATTGTCCCGTGCTCGCGCTCGCGGATCAGCGCCGACCCGGTAAGCACGATCGCCAGCATGGTGATGTTGTTGATAATCGCCATCACCGCGCCAAAGCGGGCAGGTTCCAGATTAGGGTTAAAGCGCATACGCATTTCCAACGCCACCGGCGGCTCATTGTTATCACGGTAACGCGCCACAAAGCTGTTCACCTCGCCGCTGATGATATTCTGGATATAGCTGTTGCCGGTAAAGGCCTGGCTCATCCGCGTGGCATCGACGTTAACCTGTATATCCGGCTGCCGACCGGCCAACACATCACGCTGAAAATCAGGTGGAATGTTCACGGCGAAGGTGTAGCGCCCGGCGTCCAGTCCGGCATCCATCTCATCAGCGGTGATCATCTCCGGCGGTAAAAACCACGGGCGATAAAAGCTGTTCACAATCCGGTTCGACAACTGCGACTGGTCCATATCGGCAATAGCAATCGGAGCCAGATGCAGCGAACCCGGCAGGACGGTCGCGGAAGAATAAACCGAAATCGTGAAGGCAAAGACGATCAGCGTCAGCATCGCTTTGTCACCCAGCAGGCTGCGCAACTCTTTGATGCCGAGGTTATAAATATTGCGTAATCGGCGCATCACCCCTCCTGTTTTTTCAGCAGTAATACGCTCAGACCAATCACCACCGGAATGGCTACCGCCAGCGGAATAAACAGCTGCCAGAGATCGGTCAGATCCAACGCTTTAGAAAACGTCCCACGCGCGATGGTCAGAAAATGGCTGGTCGGGTAAATTTCACCAATCCAGCGTCCAGGCCCTTCGAGCGAGGCGACCGGATCGATCATCCCGGAAAACTGCGTCGCCGGGATCAGCGTAATAATCGCCGTACCAAAAATGGCCGCGATCTGGCTTTTCATAAACGTGGAAATTAACAGACCCAGCCCGGTGGCAATGGTGACGTACAACAGCGCGGCCAGCGTCAGGGTTAAAAAACTCCCCTTATGCGGGACGTCGAACACAAAAACTGACAGCGCACACAGCAGCAGGAAGTTCAGCATGCCCAGCACGATGTACGGCAACTGTTTGCCGAGTAAAAACTCGCTGCGAGTCGTGGGCGTAACGTACAGGTTGATAATCGACCCCAGCTCTTTCTCACGCACTACGCTGAGGGCGCTGAGCATCGAGGGGATCATCATCAGCAGCAGCGGGATCACCGCCGGAACAATCGCCGGCAGACTCTTTACATCCGGGTTGTAACGATAGCGAGTTTCAATGGTCATCAGCCCGTTTTGCCCACTGGAATTGGGTTGCCGCGCCATCACGTCCTGCAGCCAGGTCTGGTGCATCGCCTGTACGTAGCCTCTGACCGTTTCAGCACGGCTCGGCATTGCGCCATCGACCCAGACGCCAATCTTCACCGGCGTGCCACGCGCGATATCGCGGCCAAAGTTTGGCGGGATCTCTATTGCTACCGCCACTTCGCCCGAACGCATCCGTTTGTCCAGCTCGTCATAACTGGTGAGCGGCGGCTGTTCGATAAAATAGCGCGATCCCGCCAGATTCAGCGTCCACGCCTGGCTGCTGACGGTCTGGTCACGATCGAGCACCGAAAAACGCAGATTTTCCACATCCATGCTGATGCCGTAGCCCATGATCAGCATCAGGATCACTGTGCCCATCAGCGCCAGCGTTGAACGTACCGGATCGCGTCGTAGTTCCAGCGCTTCACGGCGGCTGTAGCTGAACAACCGCCGCAGGCTAAAGCCCTGCCGCGGCGGCTGACTATTTTCATGCGCTATCGGAACATTGGCTGGCGGTAACTGAGCTTCCGGTGCCGGGCCTGCCGCTTCCTGTAACCAGGAGATAAACGCCTCTTCCAGACTGGCAGCGCCACGCTGTTTCACCAGTTCCTGCGGCGTGCCGCTGGCCAGCACTTTTCCGGCGTGCATCAGCGACATCCGGTCGCAGCGCTCCGCTTCGTTCATAAAGTGGGTGGAGATAAAAATGGTCACTTTGTCCTGCCGCGACAGATCGACCATCAGTTGCCAGAACATGTCCCTCGCCACCGGATCGACCCCGGAGGTCGGCTCATCAAGAATGAGCATTTCCGGGCGATGGATCACCGCCACCGCCAGCGACAGGCGTTGACGGATCCCCAACGGCAGCGCGCCGGGCAACGCGTCTTCGACATCGGTCAGCGAAAAACGCTCGCTCATCTCTTGTACACGCCCGGGGATTTCCGCTTCGGGGATATGGAACAGCCGCGCGTGTAGTTCGAGGTTTTGCCGGACGGTCAGCTCGCTGTAGAGCGAAAACGCCTGCGACATATAGCCCACCCGGCGGCGGGTATCGATATTCTTCGGGTCAACCGCTTGCCCAAACAACCAGGCCTCACCTTCGCTTGCGGGTAGCAGACCGGTGAGCATCTTCATGGTGGTGGATTTACCGCAGCCGTTGGAGCCGAGAAAACCGAAGATTTCCCCGCGCGGAATACGAAAGTTAACGTGGTCAACGGCGACAAACTTACCGAAGCGCATAGTCAGGTCTTTCGCCTCAATGGCAATCTCTTCCTGCTCAGCGTGATACGGCGGGATCACCACCGGCTTATGTGCCTGGCGCTGGGCTTCAGGTAGCAGCGCGATAAACGCCTGCTCCAGCGTGTTGCTGTTGGTTTGTTCGCGTAGCTGCTGGGCGCTCCCGGTGGCTAACACCTCCCCGGCGTTCATCGCTACCAGCCAGTCAAAGCGCTCGGCTTCTTCCATGTAAGCGGTCGCAACCAGCACGCTCATGTTGGTCTGCCGCTGGCGAATGCTGTTAATTAGATCCCAGAACTGGGCGCGGGACAGCGGATCGACCCCGGTGGTGGGTTCATCGAGAATTAACAGTTCCGGGTCGTGGATTAACGCGCAGCACAGCCCCAGTTTTTGCTTCATCCCGCCCGAGAGTTTCCCGGCGGGACGGTCGCGAAACGGTGCCAGGCCGGTGCTGTTCAGCAGCTCGGTAATCCGCGCTTCGCGTTCCGCTTTATCATGACCAAACAGCCGGGCAAAGAAATCGACGTTCTCATACACCGACAGCGTATGGTACAGGTTTTTCCCTAACCCCTGCGGCATCCAGGCAATGCGCGGGCAGACATCCCGTCGATGTTTTGGGTCGCGCATATCGCCGCCCAACACCATCACGTTGCCGTGTTCAATGACCCTCGCGCCGGAGATGAGCGACAGCAGGCTCGATTTTCCGACGCCATCCGGGCCAATAAGCCCCACCATACAGCGGGCAGGGATATCCAGCGTGATGTTGTTCAGCGCGACCGTTTTCCCGTAATGCTGACTCACGCCGTCAAGGTGCGCCACGGGAGGAACGGGAACCAGCGCCAGATGCGTCATTGCGGCAACCTCACCACCAGGTCGTCAGGCCAGGGGCGATTTTCATCAACACGCACCCACGCCATGCCCGGCAGACCGGTTTTCACGTACTCCAGATGCTGCTGCAACAGCTCTGGCGGGATACGCGCTTTAACGCGGAACATCAGCTTCAGCCGTTCATCACTGGTTTCGACCGTTTTCGGTGTGAACTGCGCAACACTAGCCACAAAGCTAATGGTCGCCGGAATACGCAGATCCGGCGCGGCATCCAGCACCAGGCGAGCTTCACCGCCAATCTTCAATAAACCTGCCTGTTCGGTAGGTAAGAAGAACGTCATGTAGACATCGCTGAGATCGACCATATTCAGTACGCGACCGCCCGCGGAAAGCACCTCGCCCGGTTCGGCGACACGGTACTGCACGCGACCATCGCGCGGGGCTTTCAGCTCGCTGTCATCAATATCAGCGGCTATGCGACGTTCGGTGGCCTGCGCGGCTTCTACGCGGGTTTGCGCCTGAATGATGCTGGTACGAGCGGCTTCAATTGCGGCTTTTGCCGCAGAGACCTGCGCCTTTGCGGATTCCAGTGCCGCGCGAGCGCTTTCAGCCGCAGCCCTGTCGTCATCCAGTTGTTGCTCGGATACAGCCCCACGCAGGGATAGCGAACGGGAGCGAACGTGACGTTTAGAGACCGACTGCAGTTCCGCCTCGCGCTGTTTTACCACCGACTGCGCGGCGCGCATTTCACTTTGCCGCTGTTCCAGCAGCGCTCGTGCCGCCGCCACCGCGCTTTCGGCTTCTTTGATTTGTGCGACAGCTTCCAGTCGCTGCTCCTGCAGCACGCGGGTATCCATTTTCGCCAGTACCTCGCCCTGACGAACGAACTGTCCTTCCGATACGAGGATCGTATCGATACGCCCGGCAATTTTGGTGGCAATATCCACTTCGGTAGCTTCTATTCTGCCGTTGCTGGCCGCGAAACCTTCCGGAATCCCCGCAGGACGCAACATCCACCATGCTATTGCAGCAACCACCACCACAATACCCGCGCCCCACCACACCAGATGACGCTTAATCTTTTCCATATCCGACCCGCCGTAATCCCTGTTATCAAACGATGCGTGTCACAAAGCCCACTAAACAGCTATTCAGCGGGAGATTCCATCCGGGATGAGAAGGAATGAGAAATAATGGCCAGAGTGTGGGCAGGCGTTATAGCAACACACACCGCGAAGGAAGTGAGTGACGAAAATGCTGCGAAATCGGGTACTAATGTTGTCATCATCAGCGTTCCTGGCCGGAAATGAAACACGCATACTCATAACTGCTGTCTATTGAATACTAACACCTGGATTCAATATGTCTATTCGGTTGTCGTTTCCAGTTCAGCCCTGGCACAAGAAATATTTCGTATATCAACGATTGATAAACAATCGCAACTATAAACATAATCAATGATTAGGCATCCCTATAATAGCGGCTCATTTACCGATCTCGTTATGGCGAGGCTCCTGTACAAATACAAGTTACCGCCCTGCTGGTATCGAGAGAGACCACTCAGGGAAATACAGGCATCCATCGAATCAAGGTGTTGCCAAGGTAACTTCTGACGATTTCACCATCGGACAGATACGTTGTTCAGTGCTAAAACCAGGACGTAGGGATCTGCCTGTGCTAACCCTGTCTTGTTCGCCCCTATGAGAGATTTTTATAGGGAATTACACCATGTCATCTATGCCACTCTGCGCCGCTCATCATCCTATGCCGGATTTCAATGGCGACGCTATCGCCCAATATATGCGCACCGATTTTATTACTCTGCCGGACCATCTCAGCGTGAACGGCGCTCGCGAGTACTTTGTCTCCCAACTCACAACGGATGACATCCCAGGCCAGGTCTTTGTTGTGGCTGGAAAAGCGCTGCGCGGGGTGTTATCCATCAAGCGCTTATTGCAGGAAAAAGATACGTCGCTGAACATCAACCATCTTATGGACAGCTGTTTATTTCATGTAAAGCCTGATGATGAACGGGCGCAGGTCGTTGCCGAGTTAGCCGAACGCGAAGTCGATCTGGTTGCTGTCGTTGAGAGAGGTGAGCTGGTCGGTTGTCTGATGGAAAAAGAGATCGCTCATCTACAGGAAGATGATGTTACCGAAGACGTTCAGCTTCAGGGCGCCACGCTACCGCTGGAAAAACCCTATCTGGAAATTAGTCCGTGGACATTGTGGAAAAAACGTTCGGTCTGGCTCCTGCTGCTGTTTGTCGCAGAAGCCTATACCAGCAGCGTGCTTCAGCATTTTGAAGAGGCGCTGGAATCTGCAATTGCCCTGGCCTTTTTTATTCCGCTATTAATTGGTACTGGCGGCAACAGCGGTACGCAGATCACTTCGACGCTGGTACGTTCAATGGCGCTGGGAGAAGTGCGGCTGCGCGATATGGGTCGGGTGATCCGCAAAGAAGTTTCAACTTCGCTGCTGATCGCTCTGACGCTGGGCCTGGCAGGGTGCTTGCGCGCGTGGATGATGGGCATCGGTATGGAAATCACGCTGATCGTCAGCCTGACGCTGGTTTGCATTACGCTGTGGAGCGCCGTGGTGTCATCAGTGATCCCCATGGTGCTCAAGCGTATCGGCATTGATCCCGCCGTGGTTTCAGCCCCGTTTATCGCCACGCTTATCGACGGTACCGGGTTAATTATCTACTTTAAAATCGCCCAGCACTTTCTTGGTCTGAACTAATGATAACGCCCGGCAGCTCAGGTTGTCGGGCGTCACAGTCAGGCTGGCGCTGTGTAGAGACATTAAAGTTGTATCCTTTAACCTGAAAAAGACTTTAAAGTTG
>ERZ1106969.1003-NODE-1003-length-23245-cov-5.223760_pt1 | contig 23245 bp, 19 predicted proteins | sample MGYA00403685_ERZ1106969 | MGnify/ENA primary metagenome ERZ1106969 (study PRJEB35170, sample SAMEA104062416) | human gut metagenome | biome: human gut; feature: human-associated habitat; material: faeces | place: Denmark | collected 2012-05-18 ... | reverse complement strand
ACACATTGTCCAAATGCGTCCGCATTGAAGAACTTTTAATCAACTAAATAGCAATTATATTGTCTGGCTCGGCGCGGTGCCAAATTGTTTTTTATAGGCCCGGGAGAAGGTGGTATAGTCGGAGAAGCCGCTTAACTGGGCGGCCTTCAGAATGGGGGTGCCTTCGGAAATTTTTGTGCGGGCGAGAAGAAGGCGCTTGCTAATGATGTAGTTGTGGATGGTGTAACCGGTTTCCTCCTTGAATTTCCGCATCATGTGATACTTGCTCAGGTAGTATTTCCGCGCAAGGGTTTCAATGGAAAGATCTTCAGTAAGGTTGTGGTTAATATAACGGAGAAGCTCTTCTATCTGGGAATCACTGCTGTAGGAGCGAGCGTCGTAAATGTACTGCTTTTCCAGAAAAATGCGGTTTACATAAACCATGAACTGGGTAAAAAGAGCTGAGCCAAGAAGCTCGCTTCCAAATTTTTTGTCTTTCAGGGCAGCTTCCAGTTCGTAGAGAAGCTGCTTTAATTTTTCCTGAGTGTCAGAGTCCAGACGGATTAGATTGTAACTCCGGTCAATCGCCTTCTGAAAACAGCGGAGCAGTTCTGTGGATTTGATGTCGTTGCGGATCCATAGTACAAAACGTTCGTATGGAACCGAAAAATCAATTTCAGGTTTGTGGATGGCGTGACGGTTCACGAGGAGAATGTCCCAGGGCTTCAGGTAGTAGGACTTTCCCTCAATGTGGTAGGCTGCCTTTCCGGAAAGAAAGATGATCACCTTGTGAAAATCATGATAATGGTAAGAAAATTCTCGCTTGGTCTGGTCCTTGATGTGAAAAAGCCGGAAATCCTGCTCCAGATAGCCGGTTTTTTCAGTAGGTTCATTGAAAGAATTCATATGTTATGGCCCCTGTTTTAACTATAGTGTGTATGGAACCGCAAACTTTGCTTGCAGCTACGTTTGCGTAGCGTCATAATTCAATTCTGCGCTTGAAATATGACTTTATTATAAATGAAATACCGCATTTTTTGCAATATATTTCGCAAGTTATTCTATGTACATGGGAAAAATAAATGCTATACTGGATATATAAGATGTGATTTGAGAAAAAAGATCACGGGCGCTTCGTCAGAAAGGAATTGAAAACAATGAGAGACAGCATTATCATGACAAAATATCAGGGCTTTGGAAATGATTATCTGGTACTGGATGCGAAGAAAAACCAGCTTCAGCTGCAGGGCAAAAAAGTTGCGCTTCTTTGCCAGCGGGGGTTCGGACTTGGAGCGGATGGTGTGCTTTACGGACCAGTTGACATTAACGGAAAAATGGGAATGCATATTTTTAATTCCGATGGAAGTGAAGCTGCAATCAGTGGAAACGGTGTCTGTATTTTTGCAAAATATCTTATGGACAATGAGTATGTTACAGAGAAAAAATTTGCCATTGAGACTTTATCCGGAACAATCGAAGTAGAGTGTCTGAATGCCAGAGCGACAGAGTTCCGCGTAAATATGGGCAAAGCCTCTTTCCTTTCCAGAGAGATTCCGGTAACTGGCGAGGTGCGTGAGGTGATCGATGAGCCATTTACATTTAACAAGAAAGAATACAAGGCAACTTGTCTCACAGTAGGAAATCCACACTGCATTATTTTCATGGATCAGGTATCCCCGGAAAAAGTAAGGGAGCTGGGGCCATATGTGGAAAATGCAGATGAGTTCCCGGAAAGAGTGAACCTGCAGATCTGCCGCCAGATTGATAAAGGAAATCTGGATATTGAGATCTGGGAGCGTGGCTCCGGTTACACAAAAGCTTCCGGTACAGGAAGCTGTGCAGCAGCCATTGCAGCCTACCGAAAAGGTCTGATGGAAAACAGAATCAATGTAAACCAGCCAGGTGGTATGATCCAGATCGACATTAAAGAAGACGGAACTATTTTTATGACAGGAACTGTTGGATATATTGCAGAGATGAGCGTGGCTGAAAGCTTTTTCTCATAGAAAGAAAATATGGTGTATGGCGCAGCCAAACGGCTGTTCTAAAACACATTTGTGACCGCCAGAGGGCGCAAAATGCAGATATGGCAGAAAAGATAAATAAAAATGAAATTTAAAGGCTGCCAAAGGGAAATGATACACAGTATAATTTTTGTGCATCGCGGAGGAAGGCGGCGCAGCAGATGAAAAATCAGACAAGTCAATAGGGCAGTTACTTAATATTCGATGTACGAGAATCCAGGTATAGAAGTAAGAAGACTTCCGTGCCTGGATTTTTTGGCTGCAAATAAGTGTGCTGTCTGTAAGCGGAACAGCCCCTCTTGTTGATAAAAAAAGTGCAATGTCTAAACTAAAAAAAGATAGACATTTCTAACACAATTCTGTAGAATAAACAAAGGTTAGAAAATACTAATAAAAGTTAAATGAGGAGGAAGAGAATGGCTGACAAAAAGTTATTAAGAAAAATTGCTCCGATCATTATGAGTGCAGCTGTAGCGATGACCAGTTCACCGGTTGGAGTTATGGCAGAGGACTTTACTTCTGGAGAAGCAGCTGTTGAGGTATCTGAGGAGACTGCATATGGTTCTGATGAGATTTCAGACGACTATGACGAATCATCAGAGGCTGACGATTCAGCAGATTTTGGTACAGACACAGAGGATGGTTTTGAATCTGGAGAAGCCGCAGAAGAGGAGTCTGGATTTGAGGACGGCGAAACCGGAGACACAGAAGATGTTTTTTTAGCAGACACTGAGGGCGAAACCAACAATGAAGCGGGAGCTGTGAAAACAGTGGAGGATGGTCAGATCGTACTGATGAACATTCCCTATGAAGCTTTTTACAGATCTGAGTTGAAAAACAATGATGTAAAAGTAGATGCATTTACATCCGCGACGAAAGCAAAAACAAAGATGAGCGGCGTGATGAATGGAAATGCTGCTTATCATACAAGCGCGGAAGGAAATGAACTTGCAGGTGTTACTTTTCCGGTAAAAGTGAATAAAGCTTCTGATTTGGAAAATTTTAAACAGATTACAGACAGCACTACTATAGAGATTACTACGAACATGAAAGGCCAGGTAAGTACTAATACATATACTGGTGCAGCGGCTCTTATTGAACAGCCAAGCTATACTTATTATGTTCCGGCAGAAACTCCTGCATATTACAAGGAAATGAGCGTAGATGAGAACGAAAATATTTCTTTTGGCGCTGTTCAGGGAATGTCCGAACAGAATGTTAGTGTGAATGCTGAATTAAAGCTTAATTCCAAATATGGAGATTATCAGCTTGAGCTGGATGAGACAGCAGTAAAGGCAGTAGTAAATGCATCTAATGGTGATAAGATTTATGGTGTAATCATCAATACAACAGACGGAACCACTTATGCACTCCGTCATCTTGAGAATATCTGGAAAGGAAAAGAACTTGCATGGAGCACCGGCTTTACAACAGAATCTCACGGTTGCCCAATAAGCTCTGACCACTACAAATCCATGATGGGAAAAACTATTTCCAGCGTAACGTACTATACGGATAAGGGGGAAATTAATTTTGATATTCCAGATACTTATGTTCCGGTAAAAACAGGTGTCAGTGCAACCGTTGACAACATCAAGGTAACAGATGCAGAGGTTAAAGTTGAATTATCTGAAGCACTTCCATCTGATTATTCAAAGAAATATGCAGTTGATGATGTGGAAGCAGCGACAACAGAGACAGGAGTAAAGGTTACAAATCTTACACCTGGAACACATACTCTGACAATTTCCGATGCAAATGGAAAATATGCTCCTGTCAGCGCTACTTTTACAGCAACAACAGATACTGTAATGGCTTCCTATGATGAGTATGAAGGAAAACTGGTTGCTGCGGCAGATATTACCGCTGAGCAGTTTGTTGCATTTACCAAAACAGTTTCAAAAGTAAAAATTGGTGACCAAGAGTATGCTGCAAGCGGAAAAGGTGCTGTGAAGATTGTTCAGGAGGATGGAACTCTTGATTATTCTAAAACAGCTGTAAACGATGGAGATACAGTAGTTGTAAGTGCTGCCGGATACCCAGATGTAACATTTGTTTACAACGAAAACGTATATGTATACGCAGGTCTTACATGGGCTGAGTACTGGGCTTCCGAGGATGTATACAATGCAGGCTCCACAGCTTCTTCTGAAGAAAAAGACAGAAGAGGTGAGTCAGACCTTGGAGCATTTGATGCTGTAACAAGAGCAACTGCAAACCATGGCCTTCACAGAGGAAGCTTCCAGGCAATCGCGGTTCTTAATGGAAAAACAGTTTCCCACTGGAGCGCAGACGGAAAAACAGTTTATTATGCCGATGGAACATCAGAAGTATTTAACCGGAACAATGTAACCGGATATACCGTAACTGGACTGAAATATGTACCGGTTGAGATTAAGAGAGCTGACCTTGCTGCTTTTGCAGAAAGCCATGCAATTGTAAAAAATGGCGGACAGCTGATCGGCGGTTATGGCGAGAAAGAACTGAAATCCTATGAAGCTGTTGCAAATGTAACTGCAAATACAAATGGTTTGAAAAAAGTTACAAAAGCTGAAGACGGAAGCTTTGTAATCGGAGCAAGACAGAACGGAACTGAGTCTGGTATCAAAGATGCAGAGCTGAAAGTGGCAGACGGAATTACAGCAACTGTAAAACCTGGAAATGGTTCTTATGGTGAGTTCCTGAGAGTTGACCTGACTGGAAACTATGGCGATCTTGGTGCACATATGCAGTCTGTTGAGTGGGCATATTATGGAAATGATTCCACTTATACAAACAGACTTGCAAACTATGGAACAAAATTTGCAGCTGATAACTGGATGCATAAAATGATGGGTATCCAGCTTGGTCTTACAGAATCTGGAAGATGCAAGCTTCCGGAAGGAACTGACGGAACTGGTTACTGGATCCTTACTGTTCATGCCCTTGGATACCAGGATTACGTTGTAAAATTCCAGGCAACAGCTGAGAATATTGCAAAACCTGCAGGTGATGCAGATTCCACACCACTGGAAAACATTATCGCAGAAGCAAAAGCCCTGAACGAGGCTGATTATACTCCGGAGAGCTGGGTTGCTGCAAAAGACAGCATTGCAAATGAGCTTGAAGAGTGCGAGGAAATGCTTGCAAATATTAAGAATCAGACAACTTATGGCGTAGAAGAGCAGATCGGACATTTAAGAGAAGCTCTTAACATGCTTGTAAAAGCTCCGGCTCCAACCGCAACACCGGCACAGCCGACTGCAACACCAGCCCCGGCGCAGCCGACCGCAACACCGACCCCTGCACAGCCAACTGCAACTCCTTCACCGACTGCAGCACCGGCCAAAGGAATTACAGCAACTGCAAAAGCTTCCACAATTTACACCAAAGGAAAAACCTCTACAACCATTACGGTTGTAAAAAATGATGTAACTGGAAAAGTTAAATTTACATCCAGCAACAAGAAAGTGGCGACTGTTTCCTCCAAAGGCGTTGTAAAAGCGAAAAAAGCGGGAAAGACAACCATTACTGTAAAGGTTGGAAATTACACTAAGAAGGTAGTAATCCAGGTTAAGAAACCTTCTCTGAAGCTTGCAAAATCTTCTGCAACAATCAAGAAAGGCAAAACAGTAAAAATCAAAGCAACCGCAACACCATCCGGAAAAGTAACATACAAGTCCAGCAACAAGAAAGTAGCGACTGTTACTGCAAAAGGTGTTGTAAAAGGTAAGAAGAAAGGTACTGCAACCATCACTGTTACAAGTAATGGAGTATCTAAGAAATTCAAAGTAAAAGTAAAATAATGATTACAAAGCTTTTACGATAACAAATAATACTTGTGCAAAAACAAGGCAAAGGAACGGGGGCCGTTTTTAACAGCCCCTGCTTTTGCTTGTAAAAAGAAACTTATTTTGCTACATATTTTAACAGGAGACAGCATGAAAAAACGAGACAGTGATAAGAATCCTTTTGAAAAAAAGAATCTGGTGAAACTTGCTCCAGCAGCAGTGGTTATTGCGGCTGTGGCTGCAGCAGGTGCTCAGGCTGGCAGCAGTGGAAAAGAAGTGACTGCTGAAACCAGAGAGGTTGTAAAATCCCAGGATCTGGAATCGCTTCTGAAAACAGCCTATTCCTATGAGGCAGCAGATGACGAGGCAAAAGAGGAGAGTCTGCTGAAAGCAGGCAAAAATACATCATCATCTTCAAAGAAAAAAACCTCCAAAATTTCAAAGAAAAAAAGTGGTATAAAAAAAGGAAGCTCAAAGACCCTTCCAGTAAAAACGGCTGCATCTTCAGGGGTAGGTCAGGGCTCCACCACTACACCAACTACAGAAGTTCCGGAAGGCGGCTATAAAGATGGAACTTACCAGGGCAGCGGTACTGGCTTTGGGGGAACGATTACCGTACAGGTAACTGTATCAGATGGGAAAATCACAGCTGTTGATATATTGAGTGCCTCAGGAGAAACAGGCTCTTATTTTGCCTCCGCTCAGGGCGTTGTAAGTAAGGTTTTATCAAGCCAGTCCCCGAATGTGGATGCAGTCAGCGGTGCAACTTACTCCTCAAACGGAATTATCCAGGCAGTACAGAATGCCCTTTCACAGGCAGGAAACAGTGATTCTGCCACACCAACTCCAACGCCAACGCCAAAACCTGCAAAGAAACCGAAGAAAGATACTTCTGTCAGCTATAAAGATGGCGTATATGAGGGACAGGCAGAAGGCTTTGATGGAACCGTAACGGTAAAGGTTACAATAAAAAATGGAAAAATCAAAAAAATAAGCAACACAAATACAGATACACCTGAATTTTTTAATAAAGCATGGAAAACAATCAAGTCCAATGTGATTTCCAGACAGAGTACTTCTGAAATTGATACTGTAAGTGGGGCAACATTTTCTTCAAATGGAATTCTCGGAGCTTTATCCCAGGCTCTTTCAAAGGCTGATCAATCAGGAACTACAGACTCAAAGGAAGAAGATATAACTCCAACCCCGACTACTGTACCTGATGAAACTGTAACACCAATTCCAACGGAGATTCCACAGCCTACCAAGACTCCGGATAATCCGTCAGATGAGCAGCCGGTTGTAAATCTTTTGAAAGATGGCACCTATACAGGGTCTGCAATGGGATATTCCGGACAGGTTAACATAACACTGACGATTAAAGATGGAAAAATTACGGAAGTAACCAATACAAACTCAGATACCCGAAGCTTTTTCAATAAGGCATGGAGATCCATACAGCCTAAAATACTGGAAAAGCAGAGTACAGAAGGAATTGACACTGTAAGTGGTGCAACATTTTCTTCTATGGGAATTCTGGATGCGTCTAAAATAGCACTGGAGCAGGCAAAAAATACAGAGGTACAGCCTTCTGTAACGCCGGAACCCACTGAGGTGCCGAATCCCACAAATACGCCAAAGCCGACTTCTGTTCCAGAACCAACGACTGCGCCGGAGCCTACAGCTGTACCAGAGCCTACTGAAGCGCCTGCGCCAACTTCTGCGCCGGAACCGACGGATACACCGGAGAATTCTGTGACGCCGGAACCGACAGCTACGCCAGAACCCACGCCTGTGCCTGCTGGTGCATATACAGATGGAACCTACACTGGCATTGGAGAAGGCAATGACGGACCAGACAGTGTACAGGTTACCGTAACAATATCCGGAGGACAGATTGTGGGAGCAACTTATTTTTCCTATGATGATGAAGAATATGCAGATACAGCCTGGGAGGGAATTCTTGGACAGGTTATGGGAAAGCAGTCCGCAGACAGTATAGATACAGTATCTGGATGCACATATTCCTCCCAGGGAATTATTCAGGCATTTAGAAATGCATTAAATCAGGCAAAAGGAGCATAACCCATGAAATACCAGAGTTTTATTATGAGAGTTTTATGTCTGCTTCTGATCGTTGGTGTCGTTCTTGGCTACAACTCCATGCAGAAAAAAGATAGTGATACCGAAAAAGACCAGCAGATCGCCAGTCTGACAACCAGAGTGGAGGCCTTGGAAAAACAGCAGGATGAGATATTAAGTGCCCTTGAAGAGGCTGCGAAAGCGCAGGAAGAGGCGAAGAAAAAGGCAGAAGAGGAAGCGAAGAATCAGAAAGCCCAGGCGGAGGAAACATCTTCCGGGGATGCTTCCGAGGACGCGAAAAAAGATGAGAAAAATACAGATGAGACAGAGGCTGAGGACATTTCTTCTAATGAAGACAGTGAAGAGCTTGTTTATAAAAACGGAACCTATACAGGAGACGGCCAGGGCTTTGGCGGCAACATCCAGGTTCAGGTTACACTTGAAAATGACATGATCACAGACATTCAGGTGGTAAGTGCACCAGGCGAAGACTCTGCATACCTCTCCCAGGGACAGGGCGTGATCAGCACCATTCTGGCTTCCCAGAGTACAGACGTTGACACCATTTCCGGCGCAACCTTCAGTTCCACTGGAATTATCAACGCTGTAAATGATGCACTTGGAAAGGCGGAAAATCAATGAAAAAGAGACAGAGAAAAATCCGGCTGATCCGCGCCGGCATCCAGCTTCTGTTTTTCATTTTTGCTCCGGCACTTTTTTCCACGGCATTCGCAGGCGCGAAGTCCGTTTTTCAGGCAATCGCAGCACATCAGACAATCAGCTGGAATTCCTTTCTGGATGTGACTGCCGTGCTGCTTGTGGTAACCTGTCTGTTCGGACGGCATTTCTGCGGATATGCCTGCGCATTTGGTTCCCTTGGGGATGCATTGTACGAGCTGACTGTGTTTATCCGCCAGAAGGTTTTTCATAAAAAAGGCCGTCACGGATATTCAGAAAAAGCCATCCGTATTTTGCAGAAGGTGAAATATATCTGGCTTCTGGTGCTCCTTGTATCTATCCTTACCGGCTGGTACAGCAAGCTTCAGGGCATGAGCCCCTGGGATGTGTTTTCCATGCTCACCGCTGGCAGACTTCCTGGCGCCGCCTACAAGGTGGGGATTGTGCTGCTGCTTCTGATCATGGTCGGAATGTGCACCCAGGAAAGATTTTTCTGCCAGTTCCTCTGCCCAATGGGCGCAATTTTTGCTATAATGCCTATAGCACCCTCTGCATTGTTCAACCGTGACAGAAGCACCTGTCCGGCGAAATGCGGAGCCTGCAAAAAGCGCTGTCCTGCTCATCTGGACATTGACGGTGATACCCCTCTCTCAGGAGAATGTATCTGCTGCCATGCCTGCCAGGGAATCTGCCCGAAGAAGAATATCCGGATCGGGATTCCGAAGGTGAAAGATGAGAGCCTTTTTTAAACACGCGCTGAGAAAAGATGGACGAAAGCTATTGGAAAGTAAGAGAAAATAAAATCAGAAAGAACAGGATATGAGTAAAAAAAGAAGTAAAGTAAGATTTCAGAATGAAGTCGATTTAATTAAGGTACATTATAAAAAGCAGTCCAGAGGTCAATCACTTACCTGCTTGGATATGTTTAATGGGAGAAGGCATTTGAGAAAGAGAAGTGTGGCAGGAATCCTCTGCGGCAGCCTGTTTCTCACTGTCATTTCCGCTACAGTACTGGGAAAAACAACTACAGTTGTTTATGCATCTGACATAGAAAAATACACCAACGCAGATTTCGCAATGGACACGGTAGTTTCCGAAACCCTTTACACTTCAGGCGCGGACATCAATACCCAGATTGGTGAAAAGCTCCGCGAAATGGAAACCACCCTCCTTTCCTGGACAGAGGAAAACTCCCAGATTTCCCAGCTGAACAATGCTGATGGCAAGACCATGGAAGTTTCTGATGATCTTGCCGCCGACCTTGAGAAAATCCGCCAGCTTTCCCAGGATTCCAACGGTGCTTTTGACCCCACCCTTGGAAAAATTATCCGCCTGTGGGACATTGCCGGCGAGAACCCTCATGTCCCAGATCAGTCCGAAATCGACACCCTTCTTCCCGAAGTGGGCTACGAGAAAATTCAGGTGGACGGAAACAATGTAACCCTTCTTGATGGCTGTACCCTGGATCTTGGTGCCGTTGGAAAAGGCATGGGCTGTGATTTGATCATGGATTACCTGCAAACCCAGCCAGATGTCTTCGGTATGATCCTGAACCTTGGCGGCAGCAGTGTCATGACCTACGGCGAAAAGCCCGACGGCTCCTCCTGGAAAGTAGCCCTTACCGATCCCCGTGACACGGAAGGCGACTATCTTGGAGCCATCACCCTGGACGCCAACCAGTTCCTTTCCACCTCTGGTGACTACGAAAAATACTTCATAGAAGATGGAATCCGCTACCACCACATTCTGGATCCAAAGACCGGCTATCCTGTACAGAACGGTCTCACCTCCGTCACCATCGTCTGCGACCAGGGTTACCTGGCCGACGGCCTCTCCACTGCCTGCTTCGTTCTGGGTCTGGACGCCGCGAAACCTCTTTTAGAGAAATATGATGCAGAAGCCGTATTCGTTGATGAAGACAAAAATGTGTATGTGACAAGTGGATTGATGGATAAATTCGAATTAATGAAAGACGGATATGTAGTAAACGAATTATAAGTTGTCCATGATAAATTCATAGAAAATGATAACTTATGGAATAGCAAGAAGAGCTCCCGACGATAGTTCAAAACTATCGTCAGGAGCTCTTTTTCAATCAACAGCATTTGGGCTGAATATATTCCTAAGCGGGGCATTCAAGGCGCGCCTTTAATGGAGCGGAGATCCACTGCTTACGAAGACTTAACATCGAAGGCTCTCCTGAGATGTTTAGTCGCAGTTAGCAGTTAGCTCCGCGGAATGTTGCGCCTCCCCGCGTGGAATATATTCAGCCCAGATGCGTACGGTGGTAACATATTACGGAATCCTCTTAAGCACTTCCTTCGTCAGCACTCCAATCAGCAGTCCTGTAATCACTCCCGACACCATCAGCGCCGGAGCATAATAATACAACAGTCCCACCGTATGCGTTGCCGGAATCGCCACCAGCAGCTGACCGATGTTATGGGAAACGCCACCAGCCACACTTACACCCAGCTGCCCGAATCCAATCTTATTTTTCACAAAAACCATCACAATCAAACTAAGGGTCGCCCCCGCCAGGCTATACATAATACTGGAGCCGCTTCCAAACATAAAACCGATAATAAAAATTCTCACAATGGAAACCAGCGCCGCTTCTTTCCACGTATACCTCTCCAGCACAAAAAGCACCGCCAGATTTGCAAGCCCTAGTTTCATTCCTGGAATTCCCGCAAAAAACGGAATCAACGATTCCACATACCCGAAAATAATGGCAATGGCTGCAAACAGCCCAAGATACGCTGTCTTTTTCTGATTCATCACTTACACCACTGCGTCAAATCCACTTTCGGAATCCTGTGAATCTGAATCGCCCTCTCCCTGAATGACTACTCTGTTTGGCAGGCACACAATATATCCGCCTGCACTGCCCACTGCCGGCTGCTTCATGCAAAGATGATCCGGGCAGTCCGCCTCTGTCATCTTTACCTCGCCGTCCTTAATTTCACACACATTGGTATCCCCAATCTGGATCACCTGATCCTCCGCCAGTGAATAAGTCCCATAAAGTTCCCCATCCACCGTAATCTGGATCGACCCATGAGTTCCATGTGGAACCGCATAAACAAAAATACAAAGCACCACTGAAATAACCAATAGTGCACCAATAAATACCGCTTCTTTCTTCTTCAAAAATGATACCTCTTCATTAATAGCTTTAACCAAAATCATCATATCATAGAACCATGTTCCACAAACGAACCATTAGTTTATGATATAAGAAATACAGAGATTTTTCAACCTATTCTAAAATCCATTTTTGAGAAAAAATCGCAACAGAGAGAATGACTGTTATTCACAGAGGAAACGGTAACGGGTGGCTGTTCCTTTCCACACCGCTTTTTATTGTAATTTCCCACGGAATATGCTATTGTATAGTTTGAAAGTCTGTGTGCCGTGCGGATCGCGGGAATGATTTTTCAAACACGTTCCAGGCCGGCGGCATTGTTGAAGAAATGTAACGATTCAGAAAACACTGGACAGTTACACAGAAATATTAGAAAGAAGGTGAAGCTATGGTTGAATTAGACCAGTTCAAGAGCATTCTTGCAACATACACAGAACCATTAGTGGAAGTGAGGGATTCACTTTGACCTGGCTAACAAAGAAAAGCGGGTTGAAGAATTAGAGCGTGAAATGGAAGCGCCTGATTTCTGGGACAATGCAGAAATATCCCAGAAGAAAATGAAAGAATTAAAGAGCATGAAGGACGACATGGAAACCTATCAGAATCTGGTAACCCAGAAAGAAGATATGGAGACCCTGATCGAGATGAGCTATGAGGAAAATGATCCGTCCATGATCGAAGAAATCCAGGAAATGCTGGATGAGTTCCAGGCACAGTTTGACAGTATCCGTGTGAAGACACTTCTTTCAGGAGAGTATGACGGCGAGAATGCCATTATCAAACTGAATGCAGGAGCTGGTGGAACAGAAGCCTGCGACTGGTGCAGTATGCTGTATCGTATGTATACACGCTGGGCTGAGCGCAAGGGCTTTTCAATTGAAGTTCTGGACTATCTGGACGGCGATGAAGCTGGTATAAAATCTGTTACGTTCCAGGTAAACGGAGAGAACGCATACGGACTTCTGAAGTCTGAGAAAGGTGTTCACCGTCTGGTACGTATTTCCCCGTTCAATGCGGCTGGAAAGCGCCAGACCTCTTTCGTATCCTGCGATGTAATGCCGGATATTGAGAAAGATCTGGACGTAGAAGTCAATGATGAGGACATCCGTATTGATACCTACCGAAGCAGTGGTGCCGGCGGACAGCATATCAACAAGACCTCATCCGCTATCCGTATCACTCATTTCCCAACAGGAATCGTGGTACAGTGTCAGAATGAGCGTTCCCAGCATATGAATAAAGATAAGGCTATGCAGATGCTGAAAGCGAAGTTATATCTTCTGAAACAGCAGGAAGCAGAAGCCAAGCTTTCCGGAATCCGAGGCGAAGTAACGGATATCGGCTGGGGCAACCAGATCCGTTCCTACGTTATGCAGCCATATACCATGGTCAAAGATCACCGTACCAATGAAGAAACCGGAAATGTAGATGCAGTTATGGATGGTGCCATTGATATCTTTATTAATGCATATCTGAAATGGATCGCACTTGCGAAGAGACCTGCAGAGCAGCAGTAAAAGCATGCTGCTGTTCACGAAGTAACGGTAACAGGGCAATGCCAGTTTCCGGATTATGTCTGGATACAGCGGCTGTAATGGCAGAGATTTGCAGGGCGCAGTGAAAGTGGAAGGAAATGCAGGATGCCAAAGACAACAGATAAGAATAAATATTTTGTAGTAAAAGAGCGGGCTGTGCCGGAAGTGCTTCTGAATGTAGTTGCAGCGAAGAAGCTTCTGGAATCAAAGCGGGCAGTTACAGTTCAGGAAGCTGCAGACGCTGTGGGAATCAGCCGAAGCTCTTTCTATAAATATAAAGATGATATTTTTCCCTTCCACGAGGAAGCCAAGGGAAAGACCATCACTTTTATTATACAGATGGATGATGAGCCGGGAATTTTATCCAATGTTCTTCGGGCTATTGCGGAAAATCATGGCAATATTCTGACTATACATCAGAGTATTCCCATCAGTGGTATTGCCACTCTTACCTTAAGTGTGCAGATCCTTCAGGGAGAAGGGGATGCAGAGGCAATGGTGGATGACATTGAACAGATGGAAGGAATCCATTATTTAAAAATTTTAGGCAGGGAGTAACGGACAGATGATAAATATTGCAGTGTTAGGATATGGCACAGTTGGAAGTGGTGTAGTAGAAGTCATCCGCACCAATCATGAATTGATTAACAAAAGAGCCGGGGAAGAGATTAAGATCAAATATGTACTGGATCTTCGTGAGTTCCCGGGAGATCCGGTAGAAGAGATTCTTGTTCATGATTTTGAGCAGATCGTAAATGATCCGGAAGTTAAAATTGTAGTAGAAGTAATGGGAGGAACCGGTGCTGCCTATACTTTTACAAAAAGAGCACTTGAAGCCGGCAAGAGTGTGTGCACCTCAAATAAAGCTCTGGTTGCCAAATACGGTCCTGAGCTTATGGAAATTGCAAAAGAGAAAAAGATCAACTTCCTTTTCGAGGCAAGCTGCGGCGGTGGAATCCCGATCATTCGTGCCATCAACGGTTCTCTTACCGCAGATGAGATCGATGAGGTCAGCGGAATTCTGAACGGAACTACCAACTATATGCTGGATAAGATGATCACAGAAGGTGCTGATTTCAATACTGTTCTGAAAGAGGCTCAGGAAAAAGGCTACGCAGAGGCTGATCCTACCGCTGACGTGGAAGGACAGGACGCATGCCGTAAGATTGCCATTCTTTCCTCTCTGGCATATGGAAAATTCCTGAATTTTGAAAATGTTTATACAGAAGGAATTACAAAGATCACACCAGAGGATATGGAATACGCAAGAGAAATGGGCAGAAGCATCAAGCTTCTTGGCACAAGCAAGAAATTGGGAGACGATTCCTTCTACGCACTTGTAGCACCTTTCCTTGTTGGACAGGATAATCCTCTTTATGGCGTAAAAGGTGTGTTCAACAGTATTTTTGTACATGGAAATATGCTTGGCGATGCCATGTTCTATGGAAGCGGAGCTGGCAAGCTTCCTACTGCCAGTGCAGTTGCAGCAGACGTTGTGGAGGCTGCAAAGCATCTTCATGACACCATTCCGAATAACTGGAGCAATGAAGAGATGACCCTGATGGAGCCGGATTCTGTAGAAGGCCGTTTCTTTGTCCGTGTGAAGGATACTTCCCTGGATGAGGTGGATAAGGCTTTTGGTAAGGTTGAGGCTGTGATCGAGCCGGATTCCCTTCCGGAAGAATTTGGTTTTATTACCAGACTTATGACACAGGGCGAGTACAAAGCGCGTGTGAAAGCGCTTGGAGAGAATGTTCTGGGCATGATCCGCGTGAAAGACTGATAACATGAAACCGCAGTTATTCAGGTAATGGGCAGCTGCGTGAAACTGTCTGTATGCGCAGATAAAAAATAAAACTGACAGCGTGAAAGGAAAAACTATGCTGATAGTTAAGAAATTCGGCGGTACTTCCGTTGGGGACAAACAGAGAATGTATAATGTTGCCAACCGTTGTATCGAGGAATATAAAAAAGGAAATGACGTGGTGGTGGTTTTGTCCGCCATGGGAAAATATACAGATGAGCTGATCCGTATGGCTCATGATATGGACGACAAGCCTCCGAAGCGTGAGATGGATATGCTCCTTACCATCGGTGAGCAGATGTCCGTATCTCTGATGGCCATGGTAATGCACAAGCTGGGCGTTCCGGCGGTTTCCCTGAATGCTTTTCAGGTGACCATGCATACCACAAGCAGCCATCAGAATGCAAGATTGAAAAGAATTGACACAGAGCGTATCCGCCGTGAGCTGGATGCCCGCAGGATTGTCATCGTTACCGGATTCCAGGGAGTGGATAAGTATGATGATTATACCACCCTGGGACGAGGCGGTTCTGATACCACTGCCGTGGCACTGGCAGCAGCGCTTCATGCAGACGCCTGCGAGATTTATACAGATGTGGACGGCGTTTATACAGCCGACCCACGTAAGGTTCCAAATGCCAGAAAGCTGAAAGAGATCACATACGATGAGATGCTGGATCTGGCAACATCAGGAGCGGGTGTACTTCACAACCGTTCTGTGGAAATGGCGAAGAAATACGGAGTGCCCCTTGTGGTCCGCTCCAGCCTGAATAACAGTGAAGGAACGGTAGTTAAGGAGGTAGTTAGCGTGGAAAGAATGCTGATCAGCGGTGTTGCGCTGGATACAGACGCTGTGAGGATCGCAGTACTGGGACTTCGTGATGTGCCTGGTGTTGCATTTAAGGTATTTGATACCCTTGCAAAGAAAAATATTAATGTAGATGTTATCCTGCAGTCTATCGGACGTGCAGGAACAAAGGACATTTCTTTTACCGTAAATAAGGATGATCTGGATGATGCAGTTGCCACTCTGGAGGAGAGCCAGGAGCGCCTTGGCTTCAAGGAGCTTCACTCTGAGCGCAATATCGCCAAGCTTTCCATTGTTGGCTCCGGTATGCTCAGCAATCCTGGCGTGGCTGCCAAGATGTTTGAGAGCCTTTACAATGAAGGCGTAAACATTAATATGATCTCCACATCTGAAATCCGTATTACCGTCCTTATCAACGAAAAAGACGGAATCCGGGCTATGAATGCAGTACACGATGCTTTCGGCCTTGCCGACTGATCAAATATACATTCTAAGGAGGAATTTCTGTATGAAAAGAAAAGTATTGGGAGTGCTTTTTACAGCAATGTGCCTGTGTGCGGTTCCGTCCGCGGCTTATGCAGAGGCACAGGAAGCCGAAACTACAGAGGCAGCAGGAGAGGCTGCTGATGAGCCTGAGGCTGGTGCAGAAACGGTTACAGAGCTGTCCGACAGCCTGTACGATTTTCAGGTGAAGATCGGGGATAAGGTTTACCAGTTCCCTATGTATTACCAGGATTTTGCAGCAGACTGGACACTTGGCAAGAACGAGGACCCGGAGATGGGCGTTGGAACCAATTCCTATGGTTCCATCAGTTTTTACAAAGGGGACGACCGCGTTTCCGTAGATGTGATCAATCTTGGAATCAACCAGCTGCCATTAAACCAGTGTCTGGTAGCAGGAATTGATATTGATGCAAGCTATGATTTTGATGTGGCGGCTACTCCTGTAGAACTGCCTGGCGGAATCGTAATGGGAAAATCCAATTTTGATGATATCAAAGCTGCTTATGGTGATCCAAGCGATACTTACGAGGGAGACCTGTATACCAAGTATTCCTACTCGAAAGATTATTACGAGGAAGTTCATTTCTATGTATATAAGGATGACAATACTCTGAAGCAGGTAGATATGCGTAACTTCGTAGAGCCAGAAGGATATGACAAGGGAAGTGTAAGCGAGGAAGTTCCAGAAATCGTATCTTCCTATACCGCTCCTACTGAGCTGGGAGATGATCTGCTGGCTCCACAGTTGGAATTCTGCGGAGATCTTTATTCCCTTCCGGCTCCGGTGTCTGCATTCCTTGAGAATGGCTGGGAGCTTCAGGATGTGGAAGATGGCGCTTATGTGGCTGGCCGGGATCTGGAATTTGTAGACATGATGAAGAATAACCAGAGTGTGCATTTCAGTGTTTACAATTTTACCCAGGATGCAACTGCCATCGAGAACTGTTTTGTACGGGAGCTTGAGGTAGGCAATTACGACAGTGATGCTCTTACCCTTACTCTTTCCGGTGGATTTACCCTGGGTGCGAAGAAGGCGGACCTGATCGCAGCTGCAGAGGAAAAAGGCTATGCGTGTGATGAGGACGGAGATTACCTGAATATTTATAAGACTGCAGATACCAAGATTGACAACCGGGCACAGTTCTGGTTTAACAAGGATGAGGATCCGGATACAGTGGCAAGTGTTGCGTACAGAAATGAAATTCTTCCAGAATAAGGGAGAACCCGATCTGGAGGTTTTGCAAAATTAGTAACAGGAGGGAAATATGAGCGACTATGTGATCAGCTGCTGTTCCACAGCAGACCTTACGAAAGAACATTTTGAGAAAAGAAATATTTCCTATATCTGCTTTCATTATGAACTAAATGGAAAAGAATATGCAGATGATCTGGGACAGTCTATGCCATTTGACCAATTTTATAAGGCCATGCAGGATGGTGCATCCACCAAGACTTCCCAGGTAAATGCAGATGAATTCGAAGAATATTTCGAAGGATTTCTGAAAGAGGGAAAAGATGTGCTCCATGTCTGCCTGTCTTCAGGAATTTCTGGCGTTATCAATTCAGCTAACGTTGCAAAAGCGGATCTGGAGGAAAAATATCCGGGGCGTAAGATCCTGGTGGTGGATTCTCTGGGAGCATCCTCCGGATATGGGCTTTTTATGGATAAACTTGCAGACCTTCGGGATGAGGGCAGACCCATTGAGGAGGTTCATGCCTGGGCGGAGGAACACAAGCTGAACCTGCATCACTGGTTTTTTTCCACAGATCTTACGTTTTATATCAGAGGAGGCCGTATTTCCAAGGCCAGCGGCTTTTTCGGCACGATGCTGAATATCTGCCCGCTGCTGAATATGGATGATCAGGGAAAACTGATCCCAAGATTTAAGATCCGTACCAAGAAAAAGGTGATCCGGGCTGTTGTAGACAAAATGGAAGAGTACGCTGAGGGCGGACTTGACTATAGTGGGAAATGTTATATTTCCCAGTCCGCATGTATAGAGGATGCCAGGGAAGTGGCAAGGCTGGTGGAAGAGCGTTTCCCGAAATTAAATGGGAAGGTTGAGATCAATAACATCGGAACTACCATCGGAAGCCATACAGGTCCTGGTACGGTAGCGCTGTTTTTCTGGGGAAACAAGAGAACGGCGTAATTAAAAAATTACAGATGTCAGATGGAAGAATGCTATATTGGGAACAACTGGCATGGCTTAATGGAGCAAAAAGTGAAAACAGCGAAATGGTGCTGCAATATATCTGGCCGGGATGCATCAGAATCCCGGCCTGCTGTTTCACTGCAAAGGAGAATGATGATTATGAAAAAAAGAAGTACGAAGGAAATCAAACTGCAGGCAAAAAAGGCATTGCAGGGACATGTTGGAACTGTGATCCTTGGGCTTCTGGCAGTGTATGGTCTGAATACTTTAGGAACAATCCTTTCTACCAATTTATTTTCTGGCACATCCGCGCTGGATCTGGTTCTCAGTGAAGTATTTATGCTGGTGGTGTCACTGATCGTGGGGATCATTTCCGCTGGTCTGGGGTATATGCTTTTGAATATTTCCAGGGGAAAGGAGTTTTCTCTGGGAGATCTGGGCTACTTTTTCAAAAACCAGCCAGACAGGGTGATCGTTGCAGGCTTTGTGCTGGCGCTGATCCAGCTGGTCACAGCAATCCCTTACTATTATGTGAGCTTTACCACAGATCCGGGACTGACTGTGGATTCCCAGATCCAGTGGCTTTCCATGACTCTGGGACTGCTGGCTGTAAGCACTTTGCTGAATTTTCTTATTTCCCTTCCATTTGCCATGACCTACTTTCTCATGGCGGATGACACAGAGCTTGGAGGAATCCAGGCACTGAAAGAGAGCGCAAGGCTGATGAAGGGAAATATCTGGAGATATGTGAAGCTGAATCTCAGCTTTATCCCGCTTTTGTTATTATCTGTGTTCACGTTCTATATTGCACTTTTCTGGATCATGCCTTATATGGAAATGTCCATGGTGGCATTTTATCGGGATCTGGATGGGGAACTGGACTACAGACTGCCAGGAGATGGAACTGCTGACGGCGGCTTTCATAACTGGACCAATGATTCTGGAAACGGATATGATACAGAAAATAATGACGGTTACAGAAATTAGAAATACAAGCAACAAGAGGAGATTGAAAAAATGGATATTTTACAGGTAATCACCCAGGAACTTGGGGTGCAGAAATGGCAGGTAGAAGCTGCTGTTAAATTGATCGATGAGGGAAACACCATCCCTTTTATTTCACGATATAGAAAAGAAGCTACTGGAACCTTAAATGATGAGCAGCTTCGTAACCTGAACGAGAGACTGACTTATCTTCGAAATCTGGAAGACAAGAAGAATCAGGTTCTTTCCAGCATTGAGGACCAGGGAAAACTGACAGAAGAGCTGAAAGCACAGATCCTGGCAGCACAGACACTGGTAGTGGTAGAGGATCTTTATCGTCCGTACCGTCCGAAGAGACGTACCAGGGCAACAATTGCCAAGGAAAAAGGTCTGGAGCCGCTGGCAAATATTATTATGCTTCAGATGACAGGCAAGTCCATCGAGGAAGAAGCAGAAGCCTTTGTTTCCGAGGAAAAAGAGGTTGCTTCTGTGGCAGATGCCATTGCTGGTGCAAAGGACATTATTGCAGAGCATATTTCCGATGAGGCAGATTATCGAATCCACATCCGTGATCTTACTGCAAAAAAAGGAACCATCAGTTCTACGGCAAAAGATCCGGAGGCACAGTCTGTATACGAGATGTATTATGAGTTTGAGGAGCCGGTGAAGAAGCTGGCTGGACATCGTGTGCTGGCGCTGAACCGTGGTGAGAAAGAGAAATTCCTCACTATCAAGGTAGCTGCACCAGAAGAAGATATTCTTCGTTACCTTGAGAAGCAGGTGATCACCCGAGACAATCCATTTACTACACCGATTCTGAAAGAAGTGACAGAGGACAGTTACAAGCGTCTGATCGCTCCTGCAATCGAGCGCGAGATCAGAAGTGACTTGACTGAGAAGGCAGAGGACGGAGCCATCAAAGTATTTGGCAAAAATCTGGAGCAGCTTCTCATGCAGCCTCCAATCGCCGGACAGACTGTCCTTGGATGGGATCCGGCCTTCCGTACAGGCTGTAAGCTGGCCGTTGTAGATCCTACTGGAAAAGTTCTGGATACCACAGTTGTTTATCCAACTGCTCCTACTAACGAGAAGAAGATTCGCGCTGCGAAGGATACAGTAGAAGCTATGATCAAGAAGTATGGCATTTCCCTGATTTCTGTTGGAAATGGTACTGCTTCCAGAGAGTCTGAGCAGGTTATTGTTGATATGCTGAAGGAGATTCCGGAAGCGAAGGTTCAGTATGTGATTACAAATGAGGCAGGTGCTTCTGTTTACTCTGCAAGCAAGCTTGCTACAGACGAATTCCCAAATTTTGATGTAGGACAGAGAAGTGCTACCTCCATTGCAAGACGTGTGCAGGATCCTCTGGCTGAGCTGGTTAAGATCGATCCGAAATCCATTGGTGTAGGGCAGTATCAGCATGATATGAACCAGAAGAAGCTTGGCGAGGCTCTGACAGGTGTGGTTGAGGATTCTGTAAATAAAGTAGGTGTGGATTTAAATACTGCTTCGGCTTCCCTTCTTGAGTATATTTCCGGTGTTTCCAAGGCTATTGCGAAGAACATTGTAGTTTACCGTGAGGAGAATGGCCGTTTCACAAGCCGAAAAGATCTTCTGAAGGTTGCGAAGCTTGGTCCGAAAGCATTCGAGCAATGTGCTGGTTTCATGCGTATTACAGGCGGCTCCAATCCTCTCGACGCGACAAGCGTTCACCCGGAGAGCTATGAGGCGGCTTCCAGGCTTCTTGAGAAACTGGGATATTCCGCTGAGGATATTGCAGGAGGCAAGCTTGCCGGACTTTCCAGACAGATCAGGGATTACAAGAAAACTGCAGATGAACTGGAAATTGGAGAGATTACTCTTCGGGATATTGTAAAAGAGCTGGAGAAACCGGCACGAGATCCGCGTGATGAGATGCCGAAGCCGATTCTCCGCACAGACGTACTGGATATTAAGGATCTGAAAGAGGGTATGATCCTGAAAGGAACTGTCCGCAACGTAATCGATTTCGGAGCTTTCGTTGATATCGGAGTTCATCAGGACGGACTTGTTCATATTTCCCAGATGAGTGAAAAATTTATCAAACATCCGTTGGAAGCTGTAAGCGTCGGAGATGTTGTGGAGGTTCGTGTTCTCGGTGTGGATGAGAAGAAGAACCGGATCAGCCTTTCTATGAAAGGGTTGAATAAATAAAGAGAAGAGGGAAAGCATTATTTCTCTTCTCTTGACATTGCCTTGCAGAAAGCCTTTTTCAAACACGCTTTATAGCGTGTTTGGCAGAGGAATTAGAGAGTTGGATTAAAATGTTAGAAAATATGCTTGTTGTGTATCTGGTTTTAGTTAATATCGCAGCCTTCGGAATGTACGGCATGGACAAGCAGAAAGCCATCAGAAAACAGTGGCGCATCCCAGAGGCTCAGCTTCTTGCGGTGGCTGCCATTGGCGGTTCCGCTGGGGCTCTTCTTGGAATGCAGTTTTTCCACCATAAAACCAGAAAGTGGAAATTTCGCCTGGGTGTGCCGTTAATTCTGGCAGCGCAGTTGATACTGTGGAGAGTCTTGCAGTAGACGGTGGATAATTTGCTTCCAAAATGAATTTCCGGTGGAAAACAGGCCAGATTGCCCTGTTTTAAATGGGTATTAGTTCCTGCCGCTTTTGCGATTTTGAGCGGAGTGGACGAAATTGTTTTTGGATAACAAGGGACAAAGTTGTTTGTGGGAAAGGACTGAAAAAAGGAGATGGGAATTTGGAAGGACAGGTTATAGAGAATGCAGTTCAGGAGACTGTCCAGGAAACAGTGGATAAAGTAAACTCCAACTGGGATCAGATCAAGGCTTACTTTAACGGTCATATTCCGGATTTGATCAGCTTCGGAATGAAAGTGGTTCTTTCTATTGTAGCGTTTTATGTGGGAACAAAGCTGATCAAGTGGCTGCTGAAGGTTGCGAAGCGTTCCATGGAAAAGGCCGGCATAGACATGGGGGTTGCCCAGTTCATCTGTTCTTTTGGGAAATTTTTGCTGTATCTGATTCTGATTTTTAATATAGCTACTAATTTCGGTGTGAAGGAATCTTCCGTAGCAGCTCTTCTGGGAACTGCCGGCGTTACCATCGGTCTTGCTTTGCAGGGCGGTCTGGAGAATCTGTCTGGCGGCGTTATGCTGCTTTTGTTTAAGCCTTTTCAGGTAGGAGATTATATTATACAGGATCAGGCTGATGGAACGGAGGGAACCGTATATAAGGTTGAGATGTTCTATACGACCCTGATCACCATTGACAATAAGCACGTAATCATTCCAAATGGAAAATTATCCAACAGCACCATTATCAATGTAACTGCGCAGAATTTGCGTAACCTGGAAATCAAAGTGGGAATTTCCTATGATTCCGATATTAAGAAAGCAAAAAAGCTTTTGCAGCACATTTTACAGGAAGATCCCGGAACCAAATCGGACAAAGACATGCTGGTCTTTGTAGACGAACTTGCTGACAGTGCCGTAGTCATGGGTCTTCGCGTCTGGGTGCCTACCGATAAATACTGGAAGATCAAATGGCGCCTCAATGAGAAAATCAAAGAATCTTTTGATGCCAACGGAATTTCCATTCCGTATCCGCAGATGGATGTACATGTGGTGGAGACAAATAAAGACAAATGATAATAGATATATAATAGAAAATATGAAATAGATGTACAAATAGATTTCCTATTGAAATTATCTTATTTCTATTGTATAATCCACCATGAAAAGAAAATTTCTTCGGGGCAGGGTGATC
>ERZ1106969.988-NODE-988-length-23654-cov-86.535277_pt1 | contig 23654 bp, 20 predicted proteins | sample MGYA00403685_ERZ1106969 | MGnify/ENA primary metagenome ERZ1106969 (study PRJEB35170, sample SAMEA104062416) | human gut metagenome | biome: human gut; feature: human-associated habitat; material: faeces | place: Denmark | collected 2012-05-18 ... | reverse complement strand
GCTATGTATACGTAGCACAGATCGCTATGGGCGCTGATTACAATCAGGCAGTCAAAGCAATCGCAGAGGCAGAGGCATATCCGGGACCGTCCCTCATTATCGCTTACGCTCCATGTATCAACCATGGTATCAAGAAAGGCATGAGCAAAGCACAGACCGAGGAGCAGCTCGCTGTTCAGACCGGATACTGGCATTGCTTCCGCTTCAACCCGGCACTCGCTGCAGAAGGCAAGAGCGCATTCACACTGGATTCCAAGGCTCCGTCAGGAGATTATCAGGAATTCCTGAACGGCGAGGTACGTTACAACTCTCTGAAACGTGCAAACCCGGCGAAAGCAGAAAGACTGTTCGGCAAGAACGAGCAGGAAGCAAAAGACCGTTACACTTACCTGAACAAACTCGTAAAACTGTACGGCTCAGAAGAGTAATTCTTTCGTTCAGATTACTCCGAACCTGTAACATAAACGCTCAGGCGGTACGTATTGCCGCCGCCTGAGAAAAGAAAGAGGCCATGCCCCAAAAGGGTGTGGCTTCTTTTTGTGAACTTTTCCTTTTTCCATTGAAAAGGTTCTGCTTTTGCATGTTCTATGCTATAATGTCATAAAAACGGGGTTACAAGCCCGATATGAACAAAGAAAAGGAGATTTTGATGAACTACACAATCTACGACTACCTCGGGCTGTTCTTCCTTTATGCCTTTCTTGGATGGCTTCTGGAAACGACAGTGGCGGCTGTTCGGAAAAAACACATGGTAAACAGAGGCTTTCTGAATGGCCCGCTGTGTGCCATCTACGGAATCACGGCTGTTTTCATGACCCGCTACCTGTACGAACTGCAGTCCAGCCCGGTCTTTCTGTTTCTCGGCTGTATGATCATCGCCACCGCCGCCGAATGGATCGCAGGCCACGTCCTGGAACGGATCGGCCACGGCAAATGGTGGGATTATTCCAACAAAAAATGGAACATGGACGGCTACATCTGCCTCCAGTATTCCGTTCTCTGGGGAATCCTTGGTGTCCTTGCCCTGAAATTCGGCAACATCCTTGGCCTTACCCTCCTCCATCTTGCCCCAAACGGCGTAATGCACATCACCCTGTGGATCCTGTTCGGAGTCCTCGTCGTCGATGCCATCGGTTCTTACGCCGTCCTGCGCCACATCACCAAAAAGATGCCGCGCATCGCCGCCATGAACGACCAGATCGACGCCTTCACCAAACGGCTTTCCGTCCGCCTGTACCGCTACCTGGAAGCTCGTGTCGAGCGCGCCTACCCGTCGGTACAGCCGATTCCGAAGCAGAAAGAAAAATCGAAAGTATTTGCCGATGGATGCAGCTTTTATAAAATCGTCCTTCTGTTCATCATCGGCGCCTTCTTAGGTGATATCGTAGAAACCATCTTCTGCCGCATCACCGCCGGTGTCTGGATGAGCCGCAGCAGCCTTGTCTGGGGCCCGTTCAGCATCGTCTGGGGCCTCGCCATCGCCCTCGCCACCTGGTTCCTCTATAATTACAGAAACCGCTCCGATGGCTTTTTATTCGCCTTCGGAACCTTTCTCGGCGGCGCCTACGAATACCTCTGCAGCGTTTTCACCGAAATCGTCTTCGGAAAAGTTTTCTGGGACTACAGCGACATTCCCTTCAACCTCGGCGGCCGCATCAACCTCCTGTACTGCTTCTTCTGGGGAATCGCCGCCGTCGTATGGCTGAAAAAACTCTACCCCCTGTTCTCCAAATGGATCGAAAAAATCCCCCTGAAACAGGGTCCCATCATCACCTGGATACTGATCATCTTCATGCTCGCCAACATCCTCGTCTCCACCCTGGCCCTCACCCGCTACGACCAGCGTGCCCACAACGAGTCAGCAGCAAACGCCATAGAGCAGTTCATTGATGAACGTTTTCCGGACAGCCGGATGGAAAAAATCTATCCGAACGCAAAAATGGCGAGCTGAAGCAATAAACCTTTGGCAAGCCATCAAAAGTATGATATAATGTCACATAGATATTTTGAGGATAAACCGTCCTCTAAGAGCGAAGAAAGGACTCAACCACAAATGACAGTAGACAACAGCTTCACCATGAAGAAATTCCAGAGCATGGAAATCATCTATGTGACCTTTTCCCAGATCACAAAACTCCCATACGTAGAGTGCGATCCGGAAACCTTTGATGATCAGGTATACATGTTTACCGAAGAAGAAGCAGCCAAGGAGTTTGCAAAATCCTATGTAGAAAAGAACACACCGCTGCTTACCGTAAAAGTCCTGCGCAAGCAGATGCCGAACTTTTATATGGGCCTCTACGCCGAAGGCGTCAATATGGTCATCTTCCACGAAGGCGACCAGACCCGCCGCATCGAGCTCGAGCAGATCTTCCCGAAACCAGACATGGAGAAAATGAACAAACAGCACCTCCCGGTTCTGAACCCGGGCGTACAGCTCACCGTCGTATACTTTCTGCAGGAACTCAGAAAACCAAACCAGAGAAGAGACGATGCCGAGCGCATGCAGCACCTGCGTGAACTCGAAGAAGAAATGCTTGTCAACCTGATGCGAAGCAAATTCATCCTTGCCATCGACATCTCCCAGGTACAGGGCGAATTCGATCCGGCCAACCCGGGACCAGACGTGCGCATCCCGTACATCAAAAACCAGAACGAAGACATCTTCCAGCCGCTGTTTTCCGATATCGGTGAATTCCAGAAATTCCGTCCGGATCCGCAGGCAAAACTCCGTCTGGCAGCCATCCCGTTCCAGCACCTTCTGCCGTACCTGATGAAACAGGCCAAAGGCTTCGTCATCAACCCGTCCGGCTTCAACCTTCTGTTGACCAGAGAACAGCTCCAGAGAATCATGGGAGCCCAGGCACAGAGCGTCCGCCCGAACCTTGAGGCAATGATGGCACAGGCCGCTGCAGCACAGGCACAGAAAAATGCACAGAACAACGCTGCAAACGACGAAGTAAAAGAACACGTCGACGAGACAGAGAACATCGCAGCAGAAACCGACAACGAAGAATAAAACCGACAGGGCCGCAGAAAATCCCAGCAAACGGGCACTGCGGTCCGTTTTTGACTGCATAAAACCGGAAATAATAAAGAAAAACAAGAAAGGATATACAAAAATGAATGCAGAACATTGCAAAGCCTATACCCTGCTGCAGGAACAGCAGATTGACGATATCCATGCACACGGCTACCTCCTCCGCCACAACAAGAGCGGTGCCCGCGTGCTCCTTCTCGAAAACGAAGATGACAACAAAGTCTTCAACATCGCGTTCCGTACCCCGCCGGCCGACAGCACAGGCGTAGCCCACATCCTCGAGCACAGTGTCCTCTGCGGCTCCCGCGAATTCCCGTTAAAGGATCCCTTCGTAGAACTCGTCAAAGGATCCCTGAACACCTTCTTAAATGCTATGACCTACCCGGATAAAACCATGTACCCGGTAGCCAGCACCAACGATGCCGACTTCCAGAACCTGATGCATGTCTACATGGATGCTGTATTCTACCCGAACATTTACAAACATGACGAAATCTTCCGTCAGGAAGGCTGGAGCTATCATCTGGAAAGCGAAGACGGCCCGCTGACCTACAACGGTGTTGTATACAACGAGATGAAAGGAGCCTTCTCCTCCGCAGATGATGTCCTGGAGCGTGAAACCTTCAACACCCTGTTCCCGGACACTCCGTACGGCGTAGAATCCGGCGGAGATCCGTCCTGCATCCCGAACCTGACCTACGAAAACTTCCTGAATTTCCATCAGACCTATTACCATCCGTCCAACAGCTATATCTACCTGTACGGAAACATGGATATGGAAGAAAAACTGGCATGGATGGATGAAAAATACCTGTCCCATTTTAATGCAAAAGAAGTAAAATCCGAAATTCCGTATCAGAAACCATTTGCAGAGACCCTCGACATTGTACACGAGTACCCGGTACTCGACGGCGATCCGCTTGAAAACAATGCGTACCTGTCCTACAACATGGTTATCGGCAGCGGTCTGGATGTAAAATTAAACGTGGCATTTTCTGTTCTGGAGTATGCACTCCTTGACGCACCGGGAGCCCCGGTCAAACAGGCACTCCTTGACGCACACATCGGAAAAGATGTTTACGGCTCCTACGAGGACGGCATCCTGCAGCCATTCTTCTCCATCGTAGCCAAGAACGCCGATGAAAATGAGAAAGAAAAATTCCTGTCCATCATCCGCGGCACCCTCGAGGATATCGTGAAAAACGGCATGGATCAGAAAGCCATCGAGGCAGGCATCAACTATTTCGAATTCCGTTTCCGTGAGGCGGACTTCTCCAGCTTCCCGAAGGGCCTGATGTACGGCATTGACGTCTTCGACAGCTGGCTGTACGACGAGAACAAACCGTTCGCCTACCTGCAGCAGCTTGCGATTTACGATGAGCTGAAAAAACTGGCAAAAGAAGGCTATTTCGAAAACCTGATCCAGACGTATCTGCTGGACAACACCCATGCCTCCATCGTGACCCTCATTCCAAAGACCGGTCTTGCCGCAGAAAATGATGCAAAGACCGCAGAAAAACTGCAGAAATATAAAGAGAGCCTGTCAAAAGAAGAGATCGAGAAAATCATTGCTGACACCAAAGAGCTGGCAGCATATCAGGAAGAAGAGGAGAGCGAGGAAGTACTCGAGACGATTCCGCTCCTGAAACGAAGCGATATCAAACGTGAGTCTATCAAACTTTACAATGACGAGCATGAAGTCGATGGAACGACAGTTCTTCATCACAACGTATTCACGAACGGCATCGGTTACTTAAGCTTGTTGTTTGATACGAAAAATGTGCCGAACGATCTGATCCCGTACATGGGCGTATTAAAATCCGTTCTCGGCTATGTGGACACCGAACACTACACCTACGGCGAACTGTTCAACGAGATCAATGCACAGACCGGCGGCATCAACTGCGGACTGCAGGTATTCCGCATTCCGGAAAATGATGACGACTGCCGCAGAATGTTCGGCATCCGCGCGAAATTCCTGTACGACAAACTGGATTTCGTCATGAAAATGATCGAGGAAATCCTGAATACCTCCCGCCTGGATGACGAGAAACGTCTTCACGAGATCATCTCCAGCATGAAATCCGGCCTGCAGAACCGCCTGTCTTCTGCCGGAAATGCAACGGCTGTGATGCGTGCAGCTTCCTATTACTCCCCGATGAGCAATTTCCAGGACCGCATCGCAGGCATCGGCTTCTACCAGCTCTTAAAAGATCTGGACGAGAACTTCGATGAGAAAAAAGCAGAACTGATTAAAAATCTGCAGACCCTGATGAAATACATCTTCCGCAAAGAGAATCTGACCGTCTCCTATACCGCAGACGAGACAGGCTACGCACCGCTGGAAGAAAAAATCGCAGCATTCAAAGAGAATCTGTACACCGACGAAGTGGAGCCGGGCAGCATTGTGTATGACTTTGAACAGAAAAACGAAGCCTTCCAGACCTCCGGCCAGGTACAGTACGTGGCACTCTGTGGAAACTTCGAGCGCGAAGGCTACGACTACACAGGAGCCCTGCGCATCCTGCGTGTCATGCTGAGCTATGACTATCTGTGGATCAACATCCGTGTCAAAGGCGGCGCTTACGGCTGCGGCGGAGCTTTCGGAAGAGGCGGAAATGCGTGCATTTCTTCCTACCGTGACCCGAACGTCGGAAGAACCCTTGAAGTATACCGCGGTATCGGCGATTACGTGCGCAATTTCGAAGCAGACGAGCGCCAGATGACCAAATACATCATCGGAACGATCAGCGAACTCGACGTCCCGATGAACCCGTCCGCAAAAGGCCAGACCTCCGAGAGCGCATGGTTCAACGGCATCACCGAAGCAGACTTCCAGCAGGAGAGAGATCAGATCCTCGATGCAACCCTGGATGACATTCATGCACTGGCAGACCTTGTAGATGCAGCCTTAAAACAGAACAACATCTGCGTTGTCGGAAGCGAGGCGGCAATTCAGAAAGAGAAAGAACTGTTCAAGAACGTAGAGAACTTATAAATGAGGAGAAAAGACAGCAATGGAAAACAATGCAAATTATAAATCCGGCTTTGTAGCCCTGATCGGCCGTCCGAACGTGGGAAAATCCACGCTGATGAACCACCTGATCGGACAGAAGATTGCGATTACATCCAAGAAACCGCAGACCACCCGCAACCGCATCCAGACCGTTTATACGTGTGACGAGGGACAGATCGTGTTCCTCGACACACCGGGTATCCACAAGGCGAAAAATAAGCTCGGCGAGTACATGGTCGATGTAGCCGAGAAAACGTTAAAAGAAGTCGATGTGATTCTCTGGCTGGTAGAGCCGAGCAACTTCATCGGAGCAGGAGAGCGCCATATCGCAGAGATCCTGGAGAAAGTCAATGCGCCGGTCATCCTCATTATCAACAAGACCGATACCGTGGAGAAAGATAAAATCCTGGAATTCATCGATACGTACCGCAAGCTGTTCCAGTTTGCCGAGATCATTCCGTGCTCGGCACTCCGCCATCAGAACACCGATGACATCATTCCGAGCATCTTCAAATATCTGCCGTACGGCCCGCAGTTCTACGATGAGGACACCATCACCGATCAGCCGATGCGACAGATCGTGGCTGAGATCATCCGCGAGAAAGCACTGTACGCCTTAAACGAAGAGATCCCGCACGGCATCGCCGTTGTCATCGACCAGATGAAAGACCGCCCGAACGGAAAAATCGTTGATATTGATGCGACCATCATCTGCGAGCGCGATTCCCACAAGGGCATCATCATCGGAAAACAGGGCGCGATGCTCAAGAAGATCGGAAGCAACGCGCGGTATGAGCTGGAGCAGATGCTGGAGCAGAAAGTCAACCTGAAGCTCTGGGTTAAAGTTAAAAAAGATTGGAGAGACAGCGATTTCCTGGTGAAGAACTTTGGGTATGATAAGAAAAAGCTGGAGCTCTAGGATCTTGATTTCAAAACGCTTTCAAATACGTGCAGCGAGTGAATTTCAGAAAAAACAGTAAAAGCAGTAAAAAACAACGGAAGAAGGGGGAGAGAAGGCATGCGGGAGCCGATTATAGTCAGTGGAATGGTATTAGCCGCCTCGCCGGTCGGAGAGTATGACAAGCGCGTCGTGATCCTGACCCGTGAGCTTGGGAAAATCACCGCCTTCGCGCGCGGTGCCCGTCGCATGAAAAGCCCCCTGATGGCTGTCTCCAACCCATTCGTCTTCGGTGAATTTCAGGTTTACGAGGGACGGGACAGCTACACCCTTTCCGGCGCAAACGTCAAAGAATACTTTCTCGACCTCGCCCAGATGCAGCCCGGTGTCTACTACGGTTTCTATTTCCTTGAGCTGGCAGAATATTTCAGCCAAGAAGGAAACGATGAAACCCAGATGCTGAATCTTCTGTACGTGACCGTGAACGCCATACGCCGGGGCAGGCAGGATCTCCGCCTGATCCGGTGCATTTTTGAGCTGCGCACGATCACAATCAATGGAGAAGCGCCGCAGATGTTCTCCTGCATGGAGTGCGGCACGAAAGAAAACCTGACCGTTTTCTCCCTGCGCGACAGTGCCATCTACTGTCCGGAATGCGGACGGACCATCAAAGACCCATGGCCGCTGCAGCCCGCTACTGTACTGGCATGCCGCTACATCATCGCATCACCGACGGAAAAACTGTATGGATTCACGGTAAATAAGGATATCTTGGACGAGCTGGAGCGGCTGCTGCGCGCTTATCTGCATCGCTATGTGGAAAAGAAAATGAAAACCCTTCAAATCCTGGATGTTATGAAATAATGCGGTAATATAGAAAGATGTTTGGGTCAAAAGGTTTTTTGAGCTTTTGACTCTGGTAATATATAAACAAAATATGAAAAAAATATATACAAAATTGTTGCAACCCCCTTTACAAACAAATGGAGATGAACTAAAATATTTAAGATAAAGAAATTATCTCGTGTTTATCACAGATAAGTAACTGCCAATGCATGAAAGCCAAATACAGAACTGATTTTTGACAGAATGGTAATACAAAAACAAATAATCAATACAGAAATTACAAAAAAATGATAACGATTCAGAGCCATGCGAAATAAAAGAAAAATTGCGAATCATGTTTGCACGAAGGAGCGGTTTTTCAGAAATTTTATATGGCGAGAAGCAACATTGAGATGTTGCGTAAGTAGAATCGAGATTGGGTTCTGAGTACTTACAAAAACAATAACAGCAAATGACGGAAATGGTAACACAGACATAAAGAAAAACCATGTAAACTGGCATAAAGTTACGAAGTGAAAAAGAAATACGACAGGAAAGAAAGGTATGTACAAAAAACTATCCACAGGATGGCTGAAGCATCTGGATTTCATGATTCTTGACATGATCTGTCTTCAGCTTGCTTTTGTTATGGGCTATTTTCTGAGACATCACAGTCTGAATCCGTATGAAAATGCCATTTACCGAAATGAAGCCATCGTATTCGCGCTGATCCAGTTGATGATCATGTTCTTTGATGATTCCTTCAAGAACGTTCTGAAGCGCGGTTATCTGGCAGAAAGCGGAAAAACAATTAAAAACATGGTATACATCATCGTTCTTGGTGTGTTCTATTTGTTCCTCATTCAGGAAGGGGATCAGTTTTCCAGAGCGACGATTATTCTGACCGGCTTGCTTTATGGCATCATTTCCTATCTGGTGCGTGCAGTATGGAAAGTAGTTCTGAAAAAACGCGGCGAAGGAGAACATAACGGCCGCTCCCTGCTGATCCTGACAACCGAAAAACAGTCACAGTCCGTTGTGAAAAACATGCTGGATTTTGAATACAGCGGTGTTCACCCAAAGGGCATTGTTCTTGTGGATCAGGATGGAACCGGACGCAGCGTTCATGGAGTACCGGTTGTATCCAGCCTTTCAGATGTAGCCGAATACGTCTGCCGTGAGTGGTTCGACGAAGTGCTGATTGTCCTACCGGCAGGCAGAGAAATTCCGCAAAAAATCTTTGATGCCTTTACCGAAATGGGAATTACCATCCATGTGAAAATTGCAGACGTGAACGAGATGCAGGGCAAAAACCAGACCGTAGAGCATATGGGCAATTACACCGTGATCACAACCTGCATCAATATGGCAAGCGCCGGTCAGCTTGTGCTGAAACGAATCATGGATATTTGCGGCGGCCTCGTCGGCTGCCTTATGACAGGAATCATTTTCCTGTTTGTTGCCCCGGCAATCTATATCAAATCGCCGGGTCCGATCTTCTTTTCCCAGTACCGTGTCGGAAAGAACGGAAGAAAATTTAAGATTTACAAGTTTCGAAGCATGTATATGGATGCAGAGGAGCGCAAAAAAGAACTGATGAAACAGAACCGTGTCAGCGATGGTCTCATGTTCAAAATGGAGAATGACCCACGTGTCATCGGCAGCGAAAAAGGTTCCGGCAAGGGAATCGGAAACTTCATCCGCAAAACCTCGCTGGACGAATTCCCACAGTTCTTCAATGTGTTAAAAGGTGATATGAGTCTCATCGGAACACGTCCGCCGACAGTGGATGAGTGGGAAAAATACGAGCTGCATCACCGTGCAAGACTGGCAATCAAGCCGGGTCTGACAGGAATGTGGCAGGTGAGCGGTCGAAGTGAGATTACGGACTTCGAAGAGGTTGTAAAGCTGGATACCAAGTATATCTCGGAATGGTCGTTTTTGCTGGATATCAGGATTCTGTTTAAGACAGTGCTGATTGTGCTGGGGCAGAAGGGGTCGATGTGAGAAGAGAGGGAAGAAGCTGTGAATGAGAAATTGTTCATGGCTTCTGTAATGCAAAAATGAAAAAGACTTTATACATAATTCGCGAAAGGATTATAGCAAATGCATGACAATAAAACAGAAAAAAAAAATCTTCTGATTTATGCTCATTACTATATTCCAGATACTGCGTCAACGGGGCAGATTCTCCGTGAATTGGCGGAGGGGATGCTGGATAAATTCAACATTACAGTTATCTGTGTGGTACCGAGTTACTTGGGGACTATCGAAGATAAATACAAAACACAGAAGTATTATGAAGAAGAAATCAATGGTGTAAAAGTTTTAAGAATAAGAGTTCCGGAGTTTAGCAAGACCAACAAGATAAGTCGTGTGAAGAACATTGTTTCCTACTTCTTTGGAGCAATGGGAGTGACATTCAAGGTTGGCAAGATGGACTATGTGTTTTCTATTTCTCAGCCTCCGATCCTTGGCGGCTTGTTGGGCGTTTGGGGCAAGTGGTTGAAGCATGCCAAGTACATCTATAATATTCAGGACTTTAACCCAGAGCAGGTTCTGGCAGTTGGTTACACCAAGAGTAAGCTTATCATTAACTCCATGATGTGGTTTGACAAATTCAGTTGCAAGCGTAGTGATCTTGTGATCACAGTTGGTCGTGATTTGGTGGAGACGGTGGAGAAACGTTTCAAAGGTAAGAAAGTCCCGAAGACCGTTATGATTAACAACTGGATCGATGAGAACGAAATCTATCCGTTGGATGAGAACAACGAGAAGGTTTTGGCTTTCAAGAAAAAGTATGGTCTGGACGGTAAGTTCGTCATTATGTACTCTGGCAACATCGGTCTGTACTATGACTTGGAAAAGTTGATTGAAGTCATAGAGCGATTTAAGCCGGGTACAAAGACTGCAGATGGCCGAGAGGTTGTATTTGCTTTTGTTGGTGCAGGCTCCGTGCTGGAGAGGCTGGTGCTCTATGTAAAACAGCATCACATGGACAATGTGACGTTTATTCCGTATCAGGATAAGGCAGATCTTATCTATAGTCTGAATGCTGGTGACGTTCACTGGTGTGTGAATGCAAAAGGAATTAAAGGCGTGAGCTGCCCATCGAAAGCATACGGAATAATGGCAGCAGGAAAGGCAATTATTGGATGCCTTGAATCTAACACAGAAATTAGAGAATTAATTAAAGAATCTAATTGCGGCAAATGTTGCGAACCAGGTGAATATGATAAGCTAGAAAAGATTATTTTATGGTATATGAAAAATGCTGATTCCAATAAGATTAAAAAAATGGGAATGAATGGACGAAAGTATCTAGAAAAGAATTTAACTAAGAATGTAAGTGTGAATAAGTACATAGAAGAAATTCTGCATATATAAAGAATAATGATGAAAAGAGGAATTAAAATGTCAGCCGATATTACAGCAATAATACTTACTAAAAATGAAGAAGTAAATATTGGAGATTGTATCGAGTCAATCAAAAAGGTTGTAAAAAGAATTGTTGTAATAGATAGTTATAGCACTGATAAAACTATTGAAATTGCGAAGAAATACGGTGCAGAGGTGTATCAGCATTCGTTTGAAAACTATGCAAAACAGTATAATTATGGTGTTGAGGTAGCTAGAATTAAAACAATATGGACACTTAGAATTGATGCAGATGAACGTTTCACACCTGATTCGGCCAAAGAATTAGAAAAAATATGTAATGCAAATATAAAAACAAATGTCAATGGTATTATTTTACGCTTTAAAAAAAATTTTTTGGGAAAAGATTTATATCATGGTGGAGTGTATCCATGGAAAAAAATGAACTGTTATAAAACAAAATATGGTTCAATAGAAAATCGTAATATGGATGAGCATATTATTTTAAGTTCAGGAAAGACAATAGAAATGAAACAAGATTGCCTGCATTTTGATTTTAAAAATCTTGAATATTTTATTAATAAACATAACTGGTATTCTTCGCGGGAAACTGTAGACTATTTTGAGCATTTGGAGAAAAAGAAATCCAAGAGTGAACTTGATTTCAAAACTTGGCTAAAAATGCGAGTGTATTATAAACTGCCATTAGGAATGCGAGCTCATGTATATTATATATATAGATATTATATTTTAGGAGGATTTCTTGATGGAAAACCAGGGAAAATTTATGCTTTTTTGCAAGCGTACTGGTATAGATATTTGGTGGATGCTAAGATTTACGAGTGTGAAACTATGAACATAAAATATAGTGCAAATGGTAGCCTTAAAAATTAAAGTGATTGAGTAACTATAAGGAGTATAGGATGGGGTTAAAAAAATTTTTAAAGAAAATATTATATTTATGTCCTGCTCGATATATAGATAAATTTTATTTGATATATAATCGCATTTTTTATTCTGAGTTAACAGAAAAAAAAATGACTTTTGGAAGTGATAATGAAGACAAAACGTTTTATGTTATTAGACCAAGAACAAATTCTGTAGAAGGTTTAATGGCATTATTGTTTTATGTAATGCAGCATATAGGCTATGCAGAAAGAAATAATTATATTCCAGTTGTGGATTTTAAAAATTACGAGGTACAATATACGATCCAAAAAGGAGAAGATGCTTGGAAAGTTTTTTTTGAGCAGATTTCAAATTATACACTTAATGAGGTGTATAAAAGTAAAAATGTTATTTTATCTGGACTTAATGTATCCTATGAGACATATCCTTGTCTTCGTGAAAAATCTTTTAATAAGGAAGATCTGCAAGAAGTACATAAGTTAATAAAAAAATATATTAAATTTTCAGATGCTGCACTTGCTAAATATAAAAATGAATTAAGTAATATTAACCCTAAAGAAATGATTGGTCTTTATTTAAGAGGAACTGATTATACCAAATTAAAGCCGACAGGAGAAGCCGCCCAACCTACAGTAGAAGAGGCTATTGAACGAGCAAAGCAGTATATGGAAAATAATGATAAAAAAGTTTTTTTGGTTACAGAAGATGAAGAAGTGTATAAAAAAGTAGTATTAAATTTAGAAGATAAAGTAGTAACAGTAAGTTTTGATAGATATATAAAGAATTATTCAGCAAAAAACTTTCTTGCAAAGGATTCTTGCATAGAACAGTTAGCAGAGGATGCTCATACTAGAGGAATGAACTATTTAGTGAAGATAATGTTGCTTTCTCAATGTTCATGCATTGTAGGAGGAAAGACATGTGGATCTTGGGCAGCTTGTGTGCTTGCAGATGAAAAAACAAAGATAGATATATTTGAATTAGGAAATTATTGAATGGGGGATATAAATAGTAATGTTATTTAGTATAGTTGTTCCGGTTTATAATGTAGAAAAATATCTACAAGAATGTTTAGATTCTATAATTAAACAAATATTACAGATGTCGGAAGCATGTGAAATAATATTAGTCGATGATGGTTCGACAGATTCTAGTGGAAAAATTTGTGATCGGTATAAAACCATGTATCCTGATATAATTAGAGTATTTCACAATTCAAATCATGGTTTACTTATGACTAGAAGATTTGGGTATAAAAAGGCAAAAGGAGAGTACATAGTTAATTGTGATTCAGATGATTTATTGGAATTGGATTTTTTTAAAACTTTAGTGAAAACAATTAGAGAATATTCAAGACCAGACATGATTATGTTTAATCAGTATTTATACGATGGTTGGAATAAAAAAGTTGCTTTTGACAATATTTTATCAGAAAAGGATGTAAGTGTTGTTCCAAAGCAAGATGTATTGCGCCAATTTTTAATGGGAAATAGTTTAGTTAGCATATGTGGGGCTACATATAAAAGAACTTGCATTGATATTAATAAAGATTATTCAATGTATGCACATGTTAGTAATGGCGAAGACAGTCTTCAAAAGATTGAATTGTTTGATCATGCAGATACATTTGTTTATTTAAACAAAGCCCTTTATAACTATCGAATGGGATCAGGAATGACTACAAAATTTGATGCAAATTACTATAGTTCATTTAAAGTTGTATTTAAAGAAATCATAAGAAGAAAAGAAAAGTGGAGTCTATCAGATTTTGAATATTTATTATCAATAAAAGTGTTGTCAACAGTAGGGCGTGCTATTACACAAACAAGATTGAAAAAGTGGAAAAATTATAAAGATCATAAAAAATATCTCCAGAGAATCAGAGAAGATGATATTTTGACGGAGTATATTGAAAATGTGGACATGATAAAAAGACAGATACAAAAATCACATTTGATTTTTTTGATATTGCTAAAAAAATATTTGTATTGTATGATTATTGTTTTGCTTAATTTGAAAAATTTATCTGAAAAAATCGGGATGGAAAAATGAAAAAATATACAGTAAATAAAATGGATATTTTAGCAATTCTATTTTGGATTATGATAATGGGATTTTATACGCCGTATCAAGCAATATATTATGTGTATCAAGCTATCGTGGCAATAATAATTTTTATAGCAGCTTTTAGTGAAATAAAAGGAGTGATGAAAAATGGTATTATATTGTTATATCCATGTGGAATAGTTATTTCCTGTATTTTAAATAAAAATACTATATTATATACACAAATGATGCGAGGATTTATTTATGCGTTAATTGTATTAGATACATTTTTATTCTTAAATAAATTTGTAAAAAAACGCGGTTCAGATAGACTAATTACTATATTTTATAAGATGAGTTCCATTTACTTTGCTGTTAGTATTGTTTGGATTATGGTATTAGCCGTAAACAAAAGATTAGAGTTTGCAATACAGAATGAGCAATTGTTTTTGGGAGGAAAATTTCCAACAGTATACTGTATGATATTCTTTTTGATGTTTTTTTGCTTACATTGGTCGGGCAATAAGGTTTTTCATTATAGGGCAAAAAAATATTTATTTATAATGTTGTCTATTTTGTGCGTCATCTTATCTTATATGCTGAAAGCATCTACTGGTATAGTTGCAATAGTCTTTTTTTCTATCTCGGTGTTATTTTTAGAAAAATTTATAAAACTTATAAGTAATCCAGTTGTAGCCATTATAGCGATGGTTATATCAATGGGTGTAATTTTTGTACTTAATGCTATTTTAGCGTTGCCAATTGTTCAAACACTGATTGTTAAAATTTTACATGAAGATTTAGGCTTAACAGGAAGAACACGTTTGTATACATTATTATATTCGCTTCTTGTGAAAGCAGGAATTTTCGGATATGGTTTTGGAAGTTATGTTACTACTTCACTAGAATATCATGGATGGGCAAATGCACAGAATGGCTTAGCTGAAATAATCTTAACGTATGGTTGGTGGGGAGCAATATCGCTTTTAGCAATTGTATTTAATAGAGTAAGACAACATAAGATAGAGTTAATTCCATTAAACGCAGCATTATTAACATTTATTGTAGTTGCAGTAGTAGAAATTCCATATGATGCGAAATTTATTCTATTAATAATGATGTTTGGAGCGTTAGATTCAAGAAAAGTAGAAATAAAATCTAAATTTCCAAAGATATTTAGAATAAAAAAATAAAAGGAGAACGGATATGAACCCAATGGTGAGTATATGCTGTTTGGCATATAATCAAAAAAAATATATAAAAAAAACAATTGATAGCTTTTTAAGTCAAAAGACATCATTCGATTTTGAAATAATAATTCACGATGATGCTTCTTCAGACGGAACGCAGGATATTATTAGAAAATATGTAGAAAAATATCCAGATAAGATAATTCCAATATTTCAAAAGCAGAATCAATATTCTAAAGGCGTGGAAAATAGTATCACTTTTTGCTATCCCCAAGCAAGAGGGAAGTACATCGCGCTATGTGAAGGAGATGATTATTGGTGTGATGATTATAAGTTAGAAAAGCAGGTGACAATTTTTGAATCAAATCCAGAATGTACTTTTATTTTTTCAAATGGATATTCTTATAATGAAAAAAATAATGAAATGACCCCTTTTTTACCAAGAAGAGAAAAAGAAAGACAGATAGCTGAATATAGCCATTTTATGAATTTAGGTGAAAACTTAAAATTTAGTTTTATTCCAACAGCTTCTTTTATATTTAGAAAAGAAACATTGAATCAATTACCAGAAGAATTTAAGATTTATTGCCCAACGGGTGATTTAAGAACTCGTCTTTATCTAATAGGACAAAAAAAAGCATATTATTTTAAGGATAAAATGGTTGTATATCGAGAAAATACACCAGGATCAGTAATGGCTAGTTGGGAAAAATTAAATACGGATCAAGCCTATAAAAATTTTAAGTCTATTCTCGATATGCTAGAAAGAGTTAATGTATATACCAATTGTGAATATTTGGATGCTATAAGAGAATATGAAATACCGCATAGGAAGGCCTTACTTTTAAATACAAAATCTTTTCATGATTTACTAGAAGCAGAGAATAAAATAGTGTATAAGAATTGTACTATTTTAGAGAAAATGAAAATATTAGGAAAGATAGTTTTACCAAAGACAATTTGCGATACATTGAAAAAAAGGAATAGGTAAAATTTAGCGTATGCAAAGAACAGGAAATGTGATTTCAAATTTTATATGGCGATTTGCTGAAAGATGTGGTGCACAACTTGTAACTTTTATAGTATCAATTGTTTTGGCAAGAATTCTTGCTCCAGAAGATTACGGAACAATTGCGCTAGTAACAGTTTTTACAACCATTTTACAGGTATTTGTTGATAGCGGTCTTGGAACTGCATTAATACAGAAAAAAAATGCAGATGATTTAGATTTCTCGTCGGTGTTTTACTTTAATTTTGTAGTATGCCTTGTGTTATATGCAGCTATGTTTATGGCAGCACCAGTTATTGCAAAATTTTATGGAGATGTTACATTAACACCCATTATACGTGTAATCAGTTTGACAATTGTGATTTCAGGAGTTAAAGGAATTCAGCAGGCATATGTTTCTAAAAATATGCTATTTAAAAGATTCTTTTTTTCGACGATAGGAGGAACAATTTTTTCGGCATTTATAGGAATAGGATTGGCAAAAGCAGGTTATGGTGTTTGGGCATTGGTGGCACAGCAACTTTCTAATGCTACAGTGGATACTGTAATTCTTTGGATTACAGTCAGGTGGAGACCTCGAAAAAACTTTTCATGGGAAAGACTTAAAGGATTACTTTCTTTTGGTTGGAAATTATTGGTGTCTTCTTTACTAGATACGTGTTATAACAATCTGCGTAATTTAATCATTGGAAAAATGTATTCGCCATCAGATTTGGCATTCTATAACCAAGGAGACAAATTTCCAAAGCTTATTGTTACTAACATTAATACCTCCATAGATAGTGTTTTACTTCCGACAATGTCGAGTGCTCAGGATGACAGAGAGCGAGTGAAAAATATGACTCGAAGGGCTATAAAAACAAGTACATATGTTATGGCGCCTCTTATGATGGGATTGGCATTTTGCGCAACCCCGATTGTTAAATTAGTGCTTACTGATAAATGGCTCCCATGTGTGCCTTTTTTACGCATTTTCTGTATTACATACATGTTCTGGCCAGTTCATACTGCAAATCTTAATGCTATTAATGCGATGGGACGCAGTGATTGGTTTCTTCGACTTGAAATTATAAAAAAAATAATGGGTATGGCTATTTTACTATCTACTATGTGGTTTGGAGTTATGGCCATGGCATATAGTTTATTGTTGAGTAGTGTTTTAAGTCAAATTATTAATTCCTGGCCAAATAGAAAATTGCTAGGATATGGATATTTAGAGCAGGTAAGAGATTTTGCACCGGGAATTTTATTAGCAGTTGCAATGGGAATTTGTGTCTATTTGATTGGATATATCTCATTACCTACTATAGTTACGTTAGGAATTCAAATATTAGCAGGTGCTACTTTTTATATTGGAATATCTGCAATTTTAAAATTGGAAGAATTTGAGTATTTATTAGGAATGATAAAATCATTCCTCAACAGATAAGGAGGTTATTGTATGGATAACAAAATTCTTGTGACACGTTCATCAATGCCAGAACTAGACGAATACATGAACGAAATCACTCCTATGTGGGACAGCCATTGGCTGACAAACATGGGACCAAAGCACAAAGAACTTCAGGCTGAGTTGTGCGAATATCTTGGGGTAGAGAACATTGATTTGATGACGAATGGACACATGGCATTGGAACTTACTATTCAAGCCTTAAATTTGCAAGGTGAAGTGATTACAACACCGTTTACATTTGCTTCTACAACACATGCAATCGTTCGAAATGGCTTAGCACCTGTGTTCTGCGATATTGATCCTGAAACATACTGCATGGATGCCAGTAAAATTGAAAAACTGATTACAGATCGCACTTGCGCTATTATGCCGGTTCATGTATACGGAAATGTTTGCAACGTTAAAGAGATCGAGCGTATTGCCCAGAAGTATGAGTTGAAGGTCATTTATGACGCAGCTCATACATTTGGGGAAACTTATAAAGGAAAAGGAATTGGCTCTTTTGGAGATGCATCCTGCTTTAGCTTCCATGCAACAAAGGTTTTTAATAGTATTGAAGGAGGAGCGGTTTGTTTCAAAGACAAACAGCTTGGCCAGAAACTTTATGAGCTGAAAAACTTTGGCATTCATGGTCCTGAAGAAGTTCCGGCAGTCGGCGCAAATGCGAAAATGAATGAGTTCTGCGCAGCTATGGGACTTTGCAATCTCCGACATGTGGATGATGAAATTGCAAAACGTAAAGTAGTAGTGGAACGCTATCGTGAGCGCTTGAGTGGAGTAGATGGTATTCAGCTGAATTGCGTTCAAAAAGACGTTAAGAGCAATTATGCATATTTCCCGGTTGTTTTCGAGGAAAGATTATTCGGTGCAAGCCGTGCAGAGGTATTTGAAAGGTTAACCGAAAATGGAATTGGAGCACGAAAGTATTTTTATCCGTTGACAAATACATTTGAGTGTTTCCATAGAAAGTATGATGTGACAAAAACACCGGTCGCATTACATGTTAGCAAACGTGTCTTGACGTTACCTTTGTATGCTGATTTGGCACTAGAAGATGTTGATAGAATTTGCGATATTATTTTGAAGTGTAAATATTAAGGAGAGTAGACAGAATGAAGAAATTGATGATTTTGGGAGGCTCACGCTATGCTCTTCCGGTAATTAAAGCTGCAAAACAGCTTGGAATCTATACGATTACCGCAGATTATCTTCCGAACAACATCGCACACAAGTTTTCGGATGAATATGTCAATGTAAGTATTATTGATAAAGAAAAGACTCTGGAGATAGCCCAAGAACGTAATATTGACGGTATTATGTCCTTTGCATGCGATCCAGGCGTTGTTACAGCTGCATATGTTGCTGAGCAGATGGGATTGCCAAATGTTGGACCCTATGAATCGGTGTGCATCCTACAGAACAAGGGAAAGTTCCGCGAATTTCTTACAAAGAATGGTTTTACGGTTCCGATTGCAAAAGGCTACAAAAATGCAGATGATGCACTCAAAGATGTTGAGATGTTCCATTGGCCTGTTATTGTAAAGCCGACTGACTCAGCAGGTAGTAAAGGTGTTACACGCGTGGATGCCCCACGGGATTTAAAAAAGAGCATCCAATATGCTCTTTCTTATTCTCATTCGGATGAGTTTATCGTTGAAGACTTTATTACGCAGCATGGATACTCGTCCGATACGGACAGCTTTTCTGTTGATGGAGAATTAAAATTTGTGTCTTTTGATTGCCAACGGTTCGATCACGAAGCAAAAAATCCGTACACCCCAGCAGCTTATAGCTGGCCGTCTTCTATGACGGCAGAGCATCAGGAAGAACTGAAAAATGAAATTCAGCGTTTGCTAAGACTTTTGAAGATGCGAACTGCTGTCTATAATATTGAAACTCGTGAAGGAACTGACGGTAAAGCATATATCATGGAGCTATCTCCACGAGGTGGTGGTAATCGTTTGTCAGAATGCCTTCGTTATGCAACTGGTATAGATATGATTACAAATATGGTCAAGTATTCGGTTGGTCTATCTATGGATGAGATTACCCAGAAACCGTATGATGGTTGCTGGGCAGAAATCATTCTTCATAGTGATGAACCGGGAGTGTTTAAGGAACTTTGGATCTCGGATGAGATTGCAGAGAATGTAGTGGAACGGGATCTCTGGATTGAAGAGGGTACACCTGTTGGTGGCTTTGAAGCTGCCAATGAAGCAATTGGTACATTGGTACTTAAGTTTGAGAGTCAAGAGCGAATTGAAGAAGTCTTAGGAAACCAGAGCAAGTACGTCAAGGTGAAGTTGATGTAACAGATGAGAGGAAATTAAGAATGAAAAAAATAATTGTTTTTGGAGCGAGTGGGGACACTGGTCAGTATTTTGTAAAGTACTTCTTAGAACACTATATTGGTGAAGAGTATCAAATTGTTGCAACAGGAACAAGAGAGACACACTACTTTGAAAAATATGAAGTTCCGTATTATAGAGTTGATATCACAAAGAAAGAGGATTTTTCTAAATTGCCCAAAGATGTTTATGCGGTAGTTGATCTTGCTGGAGCAATGCCTGCAAGAATGAAAGGATATAATCCATACAGATATATTGATGTAAATATTACTGGAAATATGAATATTCTTGAGTATTGTAGAACAAATGGCGTGGATCGAATTCTTTTTGCACAAAGTTTTGGTGATATAAAAGATTATGGAGAAGAAAATCCATTGCTGACAGTGGATTTACCCCGTAAATTTAGTTTTACAAGTGATCATACGATTTATGTTATGTCTAAAAACTTTGCAGTTGATATGATTGAAAATTATCATCAAATGTATGGACTGAAAAGGTTTATATTCCGCTTACCTACAATTTATTTGTATTCTCCAGTAGATACATTTTATGTTGATGGAATTCAAAGAAAAATTGGCTATCGGTTGCTAATTGACAGAGCAAGAGTAGGTGATCCTATTGAAGTTTGGGGAGATTCTAGCCGTGTAAAAGATATGGTGTATGTTAAGGATTTTTGCCAGATGCTTTACAAAGCACTCTTTGTTAACAGAAAGTGTGGATATTATAATGTAGGAACAGGAGTCGGAACTTCGCTTTTAGATCAGATTAAAGGAATGATTGAGGTTTTCGGTGAAGATGGCAGAAAATCCGAAATTATTATGAGACCGGATAAACCAAATGCACCGCAGTATATTATGGATATTACACCAGCCAAGGAAGAACTTGGATATAAGCCAAAATATAATTATTTAGATATGCTTCGAGATTTTAAGAGAGAAATGCAGAATGTTGAAGTTTTGGGGGAACAGTAAAGTAATCCATATCTATGGAGTATCACAGATTGTGTGTAGTATGAGAAAAATTGGTGGATTTTGAGTGTTTGAGACAAATCATGTTTATAGACATTACTTTCAACAGATCACTTAGCATCCTAATGGCAGACCCTCAGGAATTTCTAAAGCTTAGCGATGAACAACTGACTGCTTTTATCATTGATTTTGAAGCAAGACTACAGGAATATCTGCGAAATCGGTTTTTGATGCACTTGGTGCAAAAACATATTTCATCAATGCAGAACCTAATGACATAAACATAAATAATAATGCGAGTCCCACGCATATAGAAGGTCTGCAGGCTCTTGTGAAAGAGACAGAATTGGATGTAGGGTTTGCATATGATGGAGACGCAGATAGTTGCCTTTGAGTTGATGAGCACGGAAAAGTTGTAGATGAAGATGCTATTCTCTATATCTATGGAGCCGATTTGAAGGAACATGGTGAGTTGGTCGGAGATAAATATGTTTATGAGTATGTGGAACAGATAGGATGCCGGATCCGTGGAGAACAGTTCGGACATATCATCTTTTCCAAGCATGCGACAACAGGAGATGGTATCCTGACGAGTTTAAAAATGATGAAAGTGATGCTTGCTAAGAAAAAAACGCTGAGTGAGCAGGCAGCACTATTTAAGATTTATCAGCAGATACTGAAAAATGTCCGTGTGACAGATAAAAGCGGCGCAGGATGATGCGGCTGTTCAGGAGGTTGTTGCAAAGGTTGAGGATGCGTTAGGTGAGATGGGACGTATTTTTGTTAAAGAATCCGGCGCAGAGCCGGTGGTACGTGTTATGGTGGGGACACCGGATCACGATACCTGCCAGAAACATGTGGGTGAAGTTGTTGACGTAATCTACAGCAGAGGATATCAAGTCTAAAAAAACGATAACGACTCTGGAACAACCAGGGTCGTTTCTGCTATTAGAATTTTGAAAGGAACGGTAGACGCCGATCTCTTTCTATTTGCAAATTGGAGGAATTGAAGTATGTGTGGAATTGTTGGATTTACCGGAAACCGTCAGGCAGCACCTATTTTGCTGGAGGGATTGGCTAAACTGGAATACAGAGGATATGATTCAGCAGGGCTTGCTGTACGAGATGGAGAAAAGTTTGCTGAAGTTGTAAAATCCAAAGGACGACTGAGCAATTTAATCGAAAAAACGGATTCGGGAAATTCTTTAAAGGGAACCTGTGGCATTGGGCATACACGTTGGGCAACACATGGCGAGCCGAGCCAGACAAATGCACATCCGCATGTGTCTGGAAACTGCAAGAGATCCGGATCTGGAGCGGTAGAGTCTGAAGTGGTTGGTGTACACAATGGTATTATTGAAAACTATACGGAGCTGAAAGAAAAGCTTTTAAAGCATGGATATACGTTTTATAGCCAGACGGATACAGAAGTTGTTATTAAACTGGTGGATTATTATTACAAAAAATATAAACTCGGACCAATTGATGCGATTGCAAAAACAATGGTACGAGTCCGTGGATCATATGCTCTGGAGTTGATGTTTCGCGATTATCCGGGCGAAATATGGGTTGCACGAAAAGACAGTCCGATGATTATTGGTATCGCAGATGGTGAAACTTACGTAGCATCCGATGTACCGGCGATTCTGAAGTATACAAGAAATGTATATTATATTGGAAATTTGGAATTTGCTAAATTAACACCGGGGGAAGCACATTTCTACAATCTTGATGGTGATGAAATTGAAAAACAGACTACTGAGATTAAATGGGATGCAGAGGCTGCAGAAAAAGCAGGGTTTGAACATTTCATGATGAAAGAAATTCATGAACAGCCAAAAGCAGTTCAGGATACTCTGAATTCTGTGATCAAAGACGGAGTGATTGATCTTTCAGCAGTAGAAATTACGGAGGAAGAAATTAAAAAATTTGAGCAGATTTATATTGTGGCCTGTGGTTCCGCATGGCATGTAGGGATGGCTGCGCAGTATGTTCTGGAAGATCTGGCAGATATCCCGGTGCGGGTAGAACTGGCATCAGAATTCCGTTATCGAAAAATGCCATTAAATCAAAAAGCTCTTGTAATCGTAGTAAGCCAGTCAGGTGAAACAGCAGATACATTAGCTGCCCTGCGTCTTGCAAAAGAAAAAAATATTACTACAATGGCGATTGTAAACGTTGTGGGAAGCAGTATTGCCCGCGAAGCAGATAAAGTATTTTATACACTTGCCGGACCGGAAATTTCTGTTGCTACGACAAAAGCATACAGCGCCCAGCTTGTTGCCATGTACTGCATTGCAGTTCAGTTTGCAAAAGTAAGAGAAAAAATTACAGAGGAACAATATCATTGCTATATTTCTGAAATGCTGACACTTCCGGAAAAAATTCAGAAAATCCTGGAGGATAAAGAACGGATTCAGTGGTTTGCCGCAAAATATGCGAATACACATGATGTGTTCTTTGTAGGTCGTGGCATTGACTATGCTGTCTGTCTGGAAGGAAGTCTGAAGCTGAAAGAAATTTCTTATATTCATTCCGAGGCATATGCAGCGGGAGAACTGAAACACGGCACCA
>ERZ1106969.984-NODE-984-length-23689-cov-19.675975_pt1 | contig 23689 bp, 19 predicted proteins | sample MGYA00403685_ERZ1106969 | MGnify/ENA primary metagenome ERZ1106969 (study PRJEB35170, sample SAMEA104062416) | human gut metagenome | biome: human gut; feature: human-associated habitat; material: faeces | place: Denmark | collected 2012-05-18 ... | reverse complement strand
ATTGCCCAGAAAAGCCTTTTTGTAGTTCCCAATCACCTGACGGAGCAGTGGGGCGCAGAGTTTCTACAGCTTTATCCGGGAGCCAATATCCTTGTGGCAACGAAAAAAGATTTTGAACCGGCAAACCGTAAAAAGTTCTGTGCCAGAATCGCAATGGGCAGCTATGACGCAGTGATCATCGGGCATTCCCAGTTTGAGAGGATCCCCTTATCGGAAGAACGCCAGAAAAAAATCATAGAAGAGCAGATCGAAGAACTGGAAGCAGGAATTCAGCAGGCAAAGCTGGAAAGTGATGGCAGCCGTTTTACGGTAAAACAGTTGGAAAAGACCAAAAAGAGTCTCCGGAGGCGACTGGAAAAGCTGGAGAACAAAGAGAAAAAGGATGATGTGGTAACGTTTGAAGAACTGGGTGTAGACCGTCTGTATGTGGATGAAGCACATTATTACAAAAATGCATTCCTTTACACAAAAATGAGGAATGTGGCAGGCATTGCCCAGAATGAAGCACAGAAATCGGCAGATATGTTCAACAAATGCCAGTATCTGGATGAGATTACCGGAGGGAAAGGCATTACATTCGCAACGGGCACACCGGTCAGCAACAGCATGACGGAACTTTATACCATGCAGCGTTACCTGCAGTATGGCAAACTGAACCGGATGGGACTGGGGCATTTTGATTCCTGGGCATCCACCTTTGGTGAGGTTGTGACCAGTATCGAACTGGCTCCGGAAGGTATCGGATACCGGGCAAAATCCAGGTTTGCCAGATTTTACAATATCCCGGAACTTATGAGTATGTTTAAGGAGATTGCCGATATTAAGACGGCAGACCAGCTGGAACTTCCGGTGCCGGAAGCAGAATATGAAACGGTGGTACTAAAACCATCCGAGCACCAGAAAGAGATCGTGGAAAGCCTTGGAGAACGTGCGGAAGTAATCCGGGACGGAGGTGTGGATTCCTCTGTTGACAATATGCTGAAAGTGACAAATGATGGAAGGAAGCTGGCACTGGACCAGCGTCTTGTAAATCCATTGCTTCCGGATGATGAGGATAGTAAAATCTGTGCCTGTGTGGAGAAGAGCTTTGCTATCTGGAAAGAGACGGCATCAAAACGGTCTGCCCAGCTCATTTTTTGCGACCTCAGCACACCGAAAGGGGATGGAACATTCAATGTTTATGATGACCTGAAAAAGAAACTCATGGCAAAAGGAGTGCCGGAAGCAGAAATCGCATTTATTCATGATGCCAATACGGAAGTGAAGAAAACGGATCTGTTCAGTAAAGTAAAATCCGGACAGGTTCGTTTTTTACTGGGTTCTACCGCTAAAATGGGTGCCGGTACCAACGTGCAGGACCGTCTGATTGCCCTGCATCATCTGGATGTAGGCTGGAAGCCTTCTGACCTGGAACAAAGGGAAGGGCGTATCATCCGTCAGGGTAATATGAATAAGAAAGTGCATATCTATCGGTATGTGACGGAAGCAACCTTCGACAGTTACATGTGGCAGCTGATCGAAAGCAAGCAGAAATTCATTTCCCAGATCATGACCAGCAAATCTCCGGTACGAAGCTGCGAGGATGTGGACGATACGGCATTATCCTATGCGGAAGTAAAAGCCCTGGCAACAGGGAATCCGGCGATTAAGGAAAAAATGGCACTGGATGTGGAAGTATCGAAGCTGAAGCTGCTGAAAGCAAATTTTGTGAGCAACCATTACCGGCTGGAAGATGATATTGCAAAGAATTTCCCACAGCAGATAGCAGTACTTAAGGAAAGCATCGAGGGATACAAAGCGGATCTGGGAAAGTATCAGGCAAATAAGATCACGGATCCGGAGAAATTTGTAATGGAAGTTGGTGGCACAGTCTTTTATGAGAAAAAGGAAGCGGGAGCAGCCCTCCTTGCTGTCTGCCAGTCCATGAAACAGGCAGATACTATGATCAGTGTCGGACAGTATCAGGGGTTCTCCATCCGCTTAAAGTTTGATTCCTGGAACAAGGAATTTATCCTTTCCCTGAAAAATGAAAATGTATATCGTGTCAGCCTTGGTTCCGATGAAAATGGTAATATCATCAGGATCAATAACGCATTGGAAGCAATCCCGCAAAAACTGGCGGAAGCAGAGCGTAAGCTTGAGACGGTGCAGGGGCAGCTGAAAAATGCGATGGAAGAGGTGAAAAAACCATTCCCGAAAGAGGAAGAACTGAACCAGAAACTGGAGCGTCTGTCGGAACTGAATGCCTTGCTGAATATGGATGAAAAGGAAACTGTGATGGAAGGGGAAGAAGAGCAAGACGAGGAGAAAGAGGAGCACCAGTCCCTTCATGACAGAATTACTGCCATCAAGCAGAACAGCCAGAAACAGGATGGAAAAGAGCCTGCAATGAGAACATCAGAAGTGTGTATCGGATAGAAACAAAATACTAAGTCAATATAAACCTACATTTTTTGGTAGGTTTATATTGACAAAACAAAATAACCGTCATATAATAAAACCATCATAAATATGTGTGTTATAAAAGGAGGTTTTATTATGAAAACGAGTCAAATAATTTTTGAAATATACGATAAATTCGCAGCTACTTATAAAAATGCTGCTCAATTTGTTGATTCAGGTGATCTTTGGGATTTTTGTATAGATATGATTAAGAATCCTATATCGATGAGCAATATTGTATTTGCAAATGATATGGGTATACCTCCAGTAAAATCACTGGTTACTCTATATATGAGAAAGAAGAATCCTTCATCAGATTTTTGTTTTACAGCCCAGCAGAGTCAAAATATGGGAGCACTAATGGGATTTGTTTTTAAGTTCGTGCTTGATTATCAGTATCAAAAAGAAAGATGTGTCGTCAATCTCTTAGGTGTAAAGACTGCTACGAGGTTTTTATTGGGACCAGTTATAGAATTTGAAGAATAGAACTTCTCATTGATGTGAGGTGAAATTGAGTTATGTGTGCTGATAATGAAAAAACAAAAATGGTACAATATCACTCTTTGTTGTCGAAGATTTGTAATTATAATAATGAAGGTAGCTTACGAATTAAAAAGGCAGACTATAATGTGTTTGATGTATTGGGAGTAAGCCGTAAAGAAGTAATAATGTGTAGGTTTTTTGCAGATTTATTGAATCCAGATGGTGCACATGGCTACGGGATACTATTTCTTAAAACATTTCTTGAAGAAGTGTTAAAGATAAGAGAATTCAATGATGGTTTATTAACACATACATCAGTATTTACTGAGTATGTCATTGATGATGCTAGAAGAATAGATATTGTAATATGCAATAAAGATAATTTTATTCCCATTGAAGTGAAAATCTGTGCTGAGGATCAAAAAAGTCAATGTTATGATTATTATGAGTTTGCATCACTGTATGATAATAACGCAAAGGTGGTATATTTAACTTGCTTTGGAAAAGAACCATCTGTTTTTAGCCGGAAACAGACAAATGGTAATCTTATATTATCTTTGGATAAAATAAAATGTATTTCATGGTCCGATGATATTTTTGAATGGCTATCAGGAAGAATTAAAGATGTAAATGGACAAATGAAAGAAATGCTTATGCAGTATATGGATGCAATTATAGATATAACAAACGGAGTAAGTGCGAGAATTATGAATAAAAATGTAGAGTTGCTTAGTGAATCTGTTGACTACTTTCAAGCGGGTTTGCAAATTGAAAAAGTGATGAAATATGCTAAGGTAAGGCTGATACAGAATGTATTCAGAGATTTTGAAAAAGAGATGAGTTTTCTTACAGAAAAGTATAATTTGATGCCAGAAAAAGAAATATGCTATTACTCTTATGAGGAAAGTGAGAATCAAAGATTCTATGATTGTTACAGTACTTATCCTGGTCTCAATTATGTGATAAAGAACGCTCATTTTAACAACACTGATTTGCAAATGTGGTTTAGGATAGAAGTTGAGCATAATTTGTTTGCAGGTTTTGTAATGTATGATAAGAAAGCAGATAAAGATGCTCGTTATGAAGGATATCAGGTTGAGAAAATTGATGATGAAATGATTCGAGAAGCATCAAAATATCTTAGCAAAGAGATTATTTCTCCTGATGATTGGTGGTTGGCATTTTGTTATCCAAATGGAAAACATGAGGTGGGCGATTATGAGGACGTCCCAAACTTTAAAAACATGAACGCAAGTGCAATTAAATTGGTTGATGACGCAGAGAGAAAGCTGTATGTAAATAAAGCAGTTAAATTGTTTGAAAGGGAATTGTTGCAGTATTTATTGTAATTCGGAAATGTAAAGGATAATCGGCAGTGAAATACCTGCCGGTTTTTTCATGCCCGGAAGGAGGAACTATGTGAAGAGAACAGAAAAAGTATTGTTGATGGTGTTTCTGGTTGTTTCGGTGATATGTGGAAAATACATCTTGAACTATTGGCAGGATTCCTACGACAATAGGCAGAATTACCGTCAGGTGGAAGAAGTTGCGTTTCCGGAAAAGGATACAGAGGATTATGATACAGAATCCAATGCGGATAATCCAACGACAGAAACAGATGATTTTGATTATCAGGCACTGTTGGAAGAAAATGCAAACTGCATTGGGTGGCTGAAGATTGATGGAACTGATATCAGTTATCCGGTCGTGCAGGGAGAAGACAATGAATTTTATCTCCACCATGATTTTCAAAAGAACTATGCTATCTGTGGAACACTGATGTTGGATTGCCGGAATGATATTGATGCCAGGCAGGAACATTTGATTATTTATGGTCACCAAATGAAAGATGGCAGTATGTTCAAGCAATTAAATGGGTATAAAAAAGAAGAGTATTACCGTGAGCATAAGGAAATCACTTTATTCTTGAAAAACCAGAAATACCAGTATGAAGTAACTGCTGTGTATGTGACAAATGTGGCACAAAGCGGTGGTTATTATGATTTTTTACACAAAGAAACACGAAAACAGCAGATGGATTATTTACAGCAGATGGCAGCTTATCAGCTTTATCCGACGGGTATTACCGTCAGGGAAGAAGATGAGCTGCTTTCTTTATCTACCTGTGAATATTCCAGCACAAACGGCAGGCTGATTGTACTTACCAGAAGAATTGGACGATAGGGAGGAAATGCGTATGGCAATGAACAGGATTATGACAATGGCAGAAAAAGAAGTCCGGGATTATGCCCAGAGACAGATGGAGCGGGCAGAACAGCGGGGAAATATTGTGTTTACAGAGGAACAGAAGGAACAGATTCTGGAGTATGCTGCTATGACCGGAGATGATTATCATATCAGGAAAATAGTCAGAGACCTGGCAGACGCTGTCCGTTCCTCGGATGAAGAGAAGGTGGATGAAATCCTGGGGGATGCCAGAGAGGAAATTGACGGATTCCCGGATCGTTCCGTAGGAATGGCAGAGCTAAAGGGATATGGCTATACCGCAGATGATATGCTTCCTCTTCGTCAGGAGATGGCGTTGGAGCTTCATCGTGTCGGGGAAAAGGTGTTCTGCCTGCAGTCAGATGGTTTCCATGGGGACTATGCCAGCAGAGAGATGATACTGGAACATGAAGGTCTCTATGGAATTGAAAAAGAGGCGTGGCAGCGTATGCAGGAACAGGAGGACGAAATAGATTTTGAGAAAGCTGGATTGTATCAGCCTCCAATGACAGATCTTGATAGAGATGAAGCATTGAGGATGTTCGATGCGGGGGAGACAGTATTTCTGGTTACCACTTATCCAAGACCGATTGCGGTGCGTGAACGGATGGAGATTGAGAGAGGACCGGAGCATTACCAGATGGAGAAAGAGGATGTGGAACGGATCAGGACGTTGGAAAAACGGATGCAGGAGTATCCACAGATAAAGTCGCTGAAAGAGGCAAAACTTCTTCTGGGGACAGAAAACAGGTATGGAATATACCAGATCGTTGAGGGCAGCCCCGGCAGAGAATATGAATTTATGGACCTGAATTTTATTGAAAGGCATGGGTATCAGGTGAAAAAAGAGGACTATGAGCTAATCTATTCCGATAAAATGCTTTATGGCGATACGTTGGATTCTCTGTATGAGAAATTCAATATTGCCCATCCGGCGGATTATACCGGGCATTCCTTATCGGTAAGTGATATTGTAGTCCTCAATGAAAATGGAAATGTGAAAGCATATTTTGTAGACAGTATCAGCTTCCGTGAATTGCCGGATTTCCTGCAATTAGAGCCGGAACTGAATCAGGAAGAATTGGCTTACCGAATCGGGGATCAATACTTTGCTATTCAGGTGGCAACGGAGGGGTATGATTATTCCTTTTACGATACGGAGTATAAACTCATGGACGGAGGGCTCTTGGACAATCCGGATATTTCTATGAGAGAGGCTGTTCAGGATATTTTAGAGGATGAAGGTCTGGTTCAGTTAGAACGGATACCGATAGAGTATGATGAACTGCTGGAAAAAGTAGAAAAAGTAGAGGCAGAGATCCTTCAGGAAGCAAGAAGCCAGAGAAAGCGTGTGCCGGTTATTTCGGATCATACGGAAACGGAAGCCGGATTAAATGGAACGAGCCGGTCAGAAATCGAAGAGACCGTATGGGCGATTGCACAGGCAGAGATTATTGAAAATGACCTGGATGCCAGAATACAGGCTGTGCGTGTGTATGGAAGCCGAACAAGGGATGGGCTATACAATGAGGATTCGGATTTGGATGTGGTAATTGCTTATGAGGGAACTGTCCGTGAGGATGATTTGTTTTCCGTATTGAATGAAGCTGGGTATAAGGTCGGAAATATGAAAGTGGATATGAACCCGATCAGACCGGACAAAACAGGTACGTTAGAAGAGTTCCTTGAAAAATCTGAACGGTATCTGGATGAAAAAACGGAGCAGATGAAAGCCAGAGGGGAGTACAAGCCATTAGCGAAAGTGGAAGAGCTGGAGGAGGCAAACTACAATATGATCGATAACGTCCTGAACAATATGCCTCCGAAGAAAGAGCCGTATCTGGAATACTATGCTGCAGAATGTGATGAATACCATAGCCTTGGCAAAATATATAAGAGTACCAATCTGGATGAGATCCTTGCAAAATATCGGGAAATTATTGATGCCCCAACATTAAGCTACTATGGAAACGGCATGGGCATTATTTACCGTGACCCGAATGATACTTTTTATGATGAGGCGGAGGTATCTCTGGTCAGCAGAAAATCGATCCGGGGAGACAGCCTGGATGATGTGGCATTTCTGGCAGCACTTCCAATGGTACATGAGGCACTGGAAAAGATTGTAGAAGCATTTCCGGATTTTCGGTATTATCCTCCAAAAGAATTGAATGTCCATTATTATCCGGAGAAAATGACTGCGGATGAACTGGCGGCGGCACTGGATCAATTAGCGGAAGACTTTGACCATTATGATTATCATGATAACTTTAGCCCGGAGGAAGATATGGCGGAAACTGTCGCATTGGAATTAAGATGTGGCTATGCCCATAAGTACATTCCGTTCTTGAAAGATATTGTAGATGAGGAATGTGGGGAGTCTCCACGGGCAGAAGAACTTCTGGAGAAACTGAAAGCCTATCAGCCTGAGATACCGGAGACAGCAGTACCGGTTGTTCACATCAATTTCTGTGAGGATAAGGAAATGAACATTTCCGGTTATCAGAAGCTGGGAAGCCTGGATGAAATAACAGCCAAAATGGATACAGAACTGGCTTCACAAGCAGATTCGAAGACAGGAATACCGGAGAAAACTGTACAGATGTACTTTACAATTTATTATCCGGATCATAACCAGATGCAGGAATTAAAAGGAAAAATCAATATTGGAGATGGAAACGGCGGTATTGTAAGCCAGTTGAAGAAGCAGAATGAAATGAAGCTGCATGATGAAAGCTGGCTGAATTACCAAAAGGGTAAGGGAGAAGAGTACTTTCAGGCATATATGGCGGATCTTACGGATATGCAGGAGCATGTGCTACCGTATTTGCAGAGCTTCTGCAGTTTGGAAGAGAAGGCACTTGAACGAGTAGAAGGAGCAGTTCAATCATCGGTGGATGGAGAAAAGAAGTTTGCTGAAAGAGCAGTATCTGATAAGGGCGCCCTAAAACAGGGCTCCCTTGTAGAGGGCAAAAAAACAATGGAGAAAAAGGAAAAGAAATCTATTCATGAGCGGTTGCAAATCAATAAGGAGATTATTGCGAAACAGCAGGGAAAAGATAGCAAAGAGAAAGGGGTTGAGCTTGCATGAGCATGTAGAATATAAAGAAACCTTGTCACATAAATATGAGAGAGATTACCATTGGTTGGGTAGTCTCTTTTTTTATTGAAATATAATCTCTTTATTTATGGTTAATTAGTTATTGAAAGTAATTTAACGTAACTGCTTGATAAAAAATAATTGACTTGTCTCATTTATTGGGTTAGAATTAAACAAACCTATAGAGAGTGCGTGAGAGACAAGCTCGTTGACCGCACAGCAACCTGCTTTGAAAGGTAAGGTGCTAATGCTTGACCGATGGGGATTATATTCGATTTTTTGTATCACCCTCGGTATCGATGGGTGTTATTTTTTGCCTCTTTTTAGGTTAAATCTATATTTTGGAGGTAAAGAATGAATACGATCACAGAATTAAGTAAAATGGATGGACGAGTGTATGTGTATTTAAGAAATGAAACTGTTGCCAAGAAGTTTCTTTTAGATGCTGAGGCAGAGGGTTTTTCTTTTGGTGATGGTGAAAAACCAACAAGTAAGACGATTAGTGATTTATATGTAGTAAATCGGGATTGGTCGTTGAATTATGTTGGATTTATTGGTCATATAGCATACAAGTCAGCGAAAACAGTTGGAAAGTCGGAGCTGATTAGGGTGGATTATGAGAAGTATGTTTTGGGATTTAGTGATTTTATTATTCAGTAACACAAGATGATTCTGTAAAATAGGGTACGTGTTATTAAGCGTTAAACGTGCATTAGAAAGTGTCCTCGGATTGTAAACATAGGGTCATTATGATATAATATTTTACAGATTGCAACATAAGTTATAGTTATTCTACAATTTGTGTGAGGGTGATTGTATGGCCAATATAGCATATGTAAGAGCTACATCTGTTGATCAAAATGCAGATCGGCAGACAGAAGCATTACAAAAATATCACATTGATAAATGGTTTTCTGATAAGGTATATGAAAAAAATAAGACGGATAGAAAACAGCTACGGGATATGTTGGAGTGGGTAAGAGAAGGAGATACGGTTTATGTTTTTAATTTCTCAAGTTTGGCTCGATCTACGAAAGATTTATTATTTATTGTTGAGAAATTAAATGAAAAAAATGTTCATTTGATAAGCATGAAGGAAAATCTTGATACTTCTACTCCTAACGGAAAACTTATGGTGGCTATGATTGCAGATATCAATGAATTTGAACATCAGAATCTTCTTGAACGCCAGGCAGAAGGTATTGCCATTGCCAAGAAGAAAGGTGTTTATAAGGGAAGAAAACGTATTGAAATTAAAGATTTCGGAAACTATTATGATGCGTACATGAATAGAGAGATATCAAAATCTGGGATAGCAAAGAAATTAAATGTAAGCAGACCGACTGTGGATCGGTTAATTAAAGAGTATAAGGATGGTGTCAATGGAGATTGATATTAGAGAACAAAACATTAAGGATATCAGCCCAGACCTTTTAAAAATCCTTCTTTCTGATAAGACGACAAAGAAATTTATTCGTTGGGGAAGTGATAATTATATATCCTACGGAGCAGAGTATCATACTGATCAGGAAATGGTTCCGGATTTGATTACTGGTTCATTTTCTTGTGTAATTCAGCCAAGGATTTTGAAAACTGAAGGGGAAAAAATTAAGCGTACCAGAGATAAGGCTGAAGTATTTACACCGTCATGGGTTTGTAACGAACAGAATAATCTTATTGATGCAACTTGGTTTGGTTATCAGGATGTTTTTAATCATGCTGAGGATAAAACGTGGTGTAGTAAAAAAGAGCCTGTAAAATTTCCTAAAAATAAAGTTTGGAAGGATTATATTGATGCTAGAAGAATGGAAGTAGCCTGTGGAGAAGCTCCATATCTGGTAAGTCGTTACGATACTGTTTCTGGGCAAGAAATTCCTATTAGCGAAAGAATAGGTCTTTTGGATCGAAAACTTCGTATTGTAAATGAAAATGCAGAGAATGATGATGAGTGGTATGAATGGACAATCAGAGCATTTCAGAGCTGCTATGGATATGATTTCCAGGGTGATAATGTTCTTTTGGCAAGAGAAAATTTGTTATATACATTTATAGAATATTATCAAGAGCGAATGAAAAAAGATCCATCGTTGTTGCAGATAAAGAAAGTCGCAAACATAGTTGCCTGGAATATCTGGCAGATGAATGGTATTACTATGACAGCGCCTTTCAGTTTAGCAGAAACTGTTTATAAGCAGATTTCAATATTTGATTTATTGGAAATTGAAAATACGGAAGAAAAGCCAGAACCGGAGTTAGATGAAATCCCATGTAGGATATTTGATTGGAGATCGAATAAGAGCATCGAATTCCGGTCCATGGTAAAGGGGGAATGAAATCATGGATACAACTTTTAAGAATGCTTTTGAATATAAAGTAATCTATGTATTCACAATTGATGACCAGGCTCATAATGGTCTAGTCAAAATTGGAGATGCTACATTACATACAGTTACTCCGGTTGACCAGTTGACTCCAAATAGTCGTGAATTAAATCAGGCTGCTTTAAAAAGAATAAGAGCTTATACTAATACTGCAGGTCTCACTCCGCATCTTCTCCATTCAGAAATCGCCGTGAGAACAGTGAAAGATAAGAATGGGACATTGAAAATTGAAGCCTTCAGAGATCATCATGTTCATGAAGTACTGAAAAATTCCGGATATACTAACGTTCAACTTGGAGAATCATCAGGGAAAGAATGGTTTTCTGTAGATTTGCAGACTGCTCAAAAAGCCATTGATGCCGTTAAGAAGAATTATTCTAATTTGAGTAATTCCGATATAGTAAAACATTCGCCTATTATTTTCAGACCGGAACAGGCTGCATGCATTACAAAAGTTGTTAAACATTTTAAAAAAGCTGACCGTTTCTTAATTAATGCAAAAATGAGATATGGAAAAACTTTCGTTTCCTTGGAAATTGTTAAACAATGCAAATTCAAAAAAACTATTATTCTGACACACCGACCTGTAGTTGATGCTGGATGGTATGAAGATTTTACTAAAATTTTTTATGGTGTAGAGGATTATATTTACGGTTCAAAGGCAACTGGATATACTGCTGATAAGCTCCTTTCTTCCGGAAAGAACTTTATTTATTTTGCTTCCATACAAGACCTACGTGGCTCGTCAGAGGTTGGCGGAAAGTTTGATAAAAATGATATTATTTTTGATACGGTTTGGGATTGTGTAATTGTTGATGAAGCACATGAGGGGACTACTACGGCACTGGGAGAAGATACTGTAAAGGCAGTATTTAAAGATGGATCTGGAACTAAACTACTTGCATTATCCGGAACACCATTTAATATTTTGACTGATTATGATGAAAATTCTATATATACATGGGATTACATCATGGAACAGGAATGTAAATCTGAATGGGATAAATTACATTTTGGTGATCACAATCCGTATGATGAGCTGCCAGAGCTTAGAATTTATACATATTCACTTGGCGACGTGCTACATAATAGCAATTATATCACTTTTGAAGACAAGGCTTTCAATTTTCATGAGTTTTTCCGTACATTCACTGGAGATTTTAGTAAAGATTATGCAGACATGCCAGAAGGTGCAGAGGTAGGAGATTTTGTACATGAAGCAGATGTTTGGTCATTTCTTAATCTGATGACAACAGAAGATGAACACAGTCAGTATCCATATTCTAACACTGAATACCGTTCTCTTTTTAAGCATTCTCTTTGGATGGTTCCAGGTGTAAAAGAAGCCAGAGCATTAAAAAAATTGATGTTAAAACATGAAGTATTTGGAAATGGTATGTTTGATATTGTTAATGTGGCAGGTAATGGAGATGAAGAAGAGAAGTCCGAAGAGGCTCTTTCCAAAGTTCGTGCAGCAATTAAAGAGGCGAAAAAAAACGATACATATACAATCACACTCTCATGTGGAAAGCTGACTACAGGGGTAACTGTAAAAGAATGGACAGCTGTATTTATGCTCGCCGGATCGTATTCTACATCTGCTGCAAACTACTTGCAGACTATCTTCCGTGTACAGTCTCCGTGCAATGAAGACGGTAAAATAAAAGAAACTGCTTATGTATTTGATTTTGCGCCTGACCGTACACTTAAAATGGTTTCAAGTGCTGTTCAGGTATCTGCAAAATCAGGGAAAACTAAAATAGGTGATAAGCAGTTAATGGGTAAATTTCTCAATTATTGTCCTGTTATAGCTGTATCCGGGTCGGAAATGAAAGAATATAGTGCAACAAAGCTTCTGCAGCAATTAAAACGTGCATATGCAGATAAAGTTGTACGAAATGGTTTTGATGATACCAATCTTTATAATGACGAATTATTCAAACTTACTGACATTGATATTAAACGTTTTGATGATTTGAAAGGAATTATTGGTTCCTCAAAGGCAGCTCCAAAAGCTAATGATATTACTGTTAATGATCAGGGACTTACCAATGAAGAGTACGAAGAAAAGGAAAAACTTGAAAAAAAGAAAAAGAAAGAACTGACACCAGAGGAGAAAGCCAGACTTGAAGAACTGAAAAAGAAAAAGAAAGTACGTAATGATGCTATTAGTATCCTGCGAGGTATTTCTATACGTATGCCTTTGCTAATATATGGTGCAGATATTCCTTATGATGAAGAAATCACCCTGGATCGTTTCGTTGATATTGTAGATGATTCTTCTTGGAATGAATTTATGCCAAATGGAATAACCAAAAGTAAATTTAAAGAATTCCAAAAGTATTACGATGAGGAAGTTTTTATTGCAGCTGGACGGCGGATTCGTAATATAGCTAAAGAAGCTGATACACTTGATCCAATGGAAAGGGTAAAGAAAATCGCTGGATTATTTTCTTATTTTAAAAATCCAGATAAAGAAACAGTATTGACTCCATGGCGTGTCGTTAATATGCATATGAGTGACTGCTTGGGTGGATACTGTTTCTATGATGAAACATTTACTGAAGAAGGTAAATTGGATGAGCCAAGATTTGTAGATCGTGGAAAAGTAACTGCTGATATTTTTGGAAAGTTGGATAGCCAAATTCTTGAAATAAATTCAAAAACCGGTTTGTATCCATTATATGTGACCTATAGTGTGTATAGAAGAAAATTGCAAGAATTTGTTAATGAAGAACTCACAATAAAAGATAAGCAAGATATCTGGTTACAGACAGTAGACGAAAATATTTTTGTGATTTGTAAAACTCCTATGGCAAAGGCTATTACAAGAAGGACTTTGACGGGGTATAGTGGTGGGAAAATCAATGCTCACTATTTCGATGATCTCATAAATACAATGTCTAATAAGCCGCAAATGTTTTTGGATAAAGTTTTACGACAGAATTATTGGAAGAAAGGAAATAACGTTATGAAATTTGATGCAATTGTTGGAAATCCGCCGTATCAGATTTTGGATGGTGGCGGAAAAGGTTATAGTGCGAAACCGGTTTATAATTATTTTGTAACACAAGCAAAAGCCTTGAATCCAGCATATGTATCTATGGTTACGCCATCCAGATGGTTCTCTGGTGGAAAAGGTTTAGATCAATTTAGGTCGGATATGTTAGCTGATCGTTCAATGAGAAAAATCGTTGATTATACTGATAATGAAATGTTGTTTAAAAATGTCAGTATAGTGGGTGGTGTTAATTACTTTCTTTGGGATCGTGACTACAGTGGTGACTGTGAAATAACTTCAATACGTGGAGAAAAAGTTACTACAATGATGAGACCATTAAATGAATATGATATTTTCATTAGGAACAACGAGTCAATTAGGCTAATAAAAGAGATTGAGAACAGTAATGATGTTAAAATGGACACGGTTGTTTATGCTCGTAACGTATTCGGAATACCTTCTGACTTTAGGGGTAAAAATGCACCAACTACAGAATATAATATAGCTATGTTTTGCAGCCAAAAAAGCAATAGTATGACATCTACATATATTAGGATGTCTGATGTTATTAAAGAACATAGTTTAATCCCCAAATATAAGGTAATTATTGGAAAAGTTGTTCCAAGAGGTGGAGAAGTTGGCGTGGATCCATCAATAGGATATAGAGTTATCTCAACAATACAAGTGCTTCCACCAAATTCTGTATTTACAGATTCTTATCTTCTTTTGGCTGCTTTCGATACAAAAATAGAAGCTATAAATTTTGCAAAGTATTTCTGTTTAAAATTGCCCCGATTTTTATTGCATGAAACGTATTCTTCAATGAATATTTCAAAAGCAAACTTTAGATTTGTTCCATTTCTTAACTATACAAAAGAGTGGAGCGAGAATGATTTGTTTGAAAGATATCATTGCTCAAAAGACGAAAAAGAAATGATTACGTCTTTAATACGTCCAATGGAATATGTAGTACATGAGTAAGTGGTTTTAAGAAAAGAGGAATATAGTGTACGATATAGAAAAAGCAAAGGAATATACACGGGAGCAGTCTGATTGGATCGCTCATCGTAATGGGTATTTCTCAATGAAAGAATGCGTGTACTTTTATCATAAAGGGCAGGCTATATTCAATCCATGGTTGGATTTGATGGGAAATTCTATTGAAGATCCTTTTTCTTACTATGGAAAGGAGAAAGTGGATGAGTTCTGCAGGCGGATTGTTGCGAAAAAAGAAGGAATAATGCAGGCCCATCAGGTCACTGTGGATAGTAATATTTTAGAGTTTTTGAAGATGCTATATTTCGGAGTAACTGATAATCCGTTTGAGGCAGCCAGCCGGAGTGCGTATACGGATATGTGCAGAACTATTCGGTTTCATGGTAAAAATGGAGACGCTTTGAGAAAGTCTGTTGATGTTCTTTTGGAAGAAAGAATACCAGAACTGATTGACGTAGATAATTCGGAAAAATATACACAGTGGCATTATTCAATTTGTAAGCTGATAGTAGACCAATATGAAGCAGAGGGAATAGAATTCTATATCGGACAGGCACAAAAATGGGTGAATATGACGTTGAAGTATTTATATGTGCTTGTGCCGGATGTAGTGGAACCATTCTACCGTTTCTTACATATTCCATTGGACAATTATATTATGGATATCGCCAAGAAACAGTATGGGGTACCTGTTTTGACTACTGCTTGGAGCAGAATATCAGATTATCAGGTTTACTTGGATTATGAGCAAATGCTTATGGAAGTGATAGACGAGGTACCATTGGACTGGGAGTTTAGAAAATGGGTAGAATCTGCCCGTTTTCAGAAGTCTACTAAAAACAGCTGATACTGGGAGGTGCTGTATGCAGATACATTATTTTCAGAGATATCATTCAAAAGAGAATGTAGATACATCCAATACGATGCTGATGTTATCACGGTTATATAATTATAATGCGGATCGTTTTTTTCTGATGTTGAACTCACTTATTCTCGGAGAAAAAGAAAGTCCGGAAATTACATTTGATTTACAGGTCGCAGGCGATGAGAGTGTACCGGATGCAGTGATCAGCCAGAAGAGTTTTAAGATAGTTGTAGAAACAAAATTGTATAATCAGTTTACAAAGCAGCAGTTGGTAAATCATCTTAATCAGTTTGGCGCAGAAGATATTAAAGTATTGTTGACGATTGACCCGAAACCGATGAAGAGACAACTATCTGATGAGTTGGAAGAAGAACTAAAAAAGTTCAATAAAGAGAATATGGATCGACTTGTTCACCCGATTAAGCATGTAAATCTGACTTTCGAGCAACTTGTAGAAGCAATAGAAGAAGTGATTGATGAGAGAGATACAGAAATCATGGCTGTCTTGGAAGATTTCAAAAACTATTGTTTTGATGAGAAACTGATACCGGACCGCTATAAATGGATGAGAGCAATAGTGGCAGGAACGACGTTTCAGGATAATCTGGATCTGAATCTGTATTATGATCAGGCTGAACGAAAATATTCTGATCATGGATACGTGGGACTCTATAAAGATAAAAGTATCCGGGCTATTGGCAAGTTGCAAAAAACGATTCTAGCCGTAGAAGTTAATGGTGAGATGACATATCATTCTGAAAATAGTGAACCGGTCAAACAGGATGAGGTAGATAGGATTAATGAGGCAATTCATCGTGCAAGGGACTATGGATACAACCTTCGGTCAGTATGCCATAGATATTTTATGGTAGAAAAGTTTTATCCAATAGATTTTAGAAAAAACAGTAAAAATCCAATCCAAAAGAGTAAATTTTTCAACCTTGCGGAAATGTTAAAGTATAAAACAATGCCGGACACTGAGAAAATTGCTTCTGACCTGGACGGTAAAACTTGGGAGGAACTTCAATAATTTCGGGGAGGTATGTTTGGAATGGGATATTTAGAGCAAGTTAATGCTTTCGCAACGAAATGGGTTGATAAATTCAGAGATCAAAAAATATCATATACAGATCTTGTCGATCATTATCTGGCGGATGAGTGTGAGGCTCTTGGATTTCAAATGGATTGCGGACATTCTTTCTCTGAAAGGTATGGAAAAGCGGAAAGTAAATATGATGAGCTTGATAAGGTTATTGATGAAGTAAATGATATTCAGCTTCTTGGTTCAGCCATTTATTCCCGATGGAGATACTTTAATCATTGGGCATATGATGCAACATCAATCTTGGAATTTGAAAATCGTTCATGGTTTATTCTTGCGTTGAGCCGTCTGGCAGTATTATCAGGGGAAAATCCTTTTATTTTCAAAGGAAAGCCCAAAAAAGTACGCATAGTTTCTAATCGTCTGGGGTATGGTCCGTGTCCGGAACCGGATGAGGAAGTAGAACAGCATCTAACCATCAATTCAGAAGGACGGGTATGGTATTCTGTATATGTGGTTGGACATAGACGTGATGGGCATTATGAAAAGTCCAGAACAAAGAATTTTAAATTGGAAAAACGAACTGCAGAGAGAGTACTGGAGGCAGTTTCTGATTATTTCAGCGAGGGCTATATAGAAGTCTTTGCAACTGACGTTGGGGACTGGAGCTTGGAGCTAACAAATACAGAAGGGAAGATATTTAAGTTCCGTGGTTCTTTATGTTCTGAATTTGAAGTACAGGGTGAGGATCTCTCTGAGCTGATACGTGACAGCCTGGGAATGCCAGAGCTTTATGTGTTTGATGGAAATTATAAGCCAGATATCGTAAATAGAATAGAAGTAGATTATCATAGGATTACCCAAATAATGCCGAAACAATCAGCCGTAGAATTAGATAGAGTTGTCTGGAATTATACAGAATCTTTAGTCATAGACAGAAACCAGGAAAGTATCGAACAGATTCAGAATATCGGAACTGGATGTTCGGTTTCACGTAAATATATGGTTGAGGACGGAATTGACAGCCTGCTGGATGATTTGGATGTAGATGTACTGTTTGGACACATTGAAGGAAACCCGGTAGATGTAGTAGATGATCCGAATGAAATCAGAGATTATACTATCAAGGTTATCACGAAAAAAGGAAAAGAAAAAATAATCCGGGGAACTTATGACAAAAAAGGTCTGCCCGATGGTTGGGAAGTGTTTATTGATAGTGTTTTTGAATTTATGGCTTTCTATGGCTGGGGAGAAATCATGGATCCGTCTGTTTATGGAAGGATAAGGAGATGCCGTAGCGACATAATATTCTGTAGTGTGACATTTGAGGAGGGATACAAAAGATATTATTATATTGCGGATGATGATTCCATTGAGGTTGGGGATTTTGTAATTGTTCCAGCAGGGAAAGATAATCACGAAGCAGTAGTGGAAGTTGTGAAAAAGGAATACTTTTCGGAGAATGAAGTGCCTCTTCCGTTGGATAGAACAAAGCACATTATCCGTAAATGCACAGAATCTGATTTGAATTTGCCAGAGTAAAAGAGGTATAACAGATGAGTGAAAAGTATAAGTCGTCATCTGAAGAACAGGTGATTGCAGAACAATATATTTTTGAGGCTATTGAGAAACGGCTCCAAATTAAATTAGAGCATAACAGAAAGATATATCTTGCAGATAATCCATTTACATACATGCAGCCTGATTTTTATTCAGAAGAGTTATGTATTGTGGGAGAAATCTTTTCTCATATTGGAAAACCAAAGAAAGCACAGAATAATAAAATTGCAAATGATATTTTGAAAATGCTCTTACTGGATAGGATAACCGGAAAAACATATCGGAAAATCATTGTAGTTTGTGATGAGATAGAGTGGAAGAAATTAAATGGAAAATCTGTTCTGGCAGAAACTATCCGCCAATTTGGGATAGAAACTATAAAGATTGAAATTGAAGATGAGATGAAAAATACTATATTGGAAGCCCAGAAACGTCAGACTATGGTGAATGCATAGGTTAAAACAAATAACAGATCAATATGTGTATTTGTAATTCATAAAGGAATAAGATATGTATGAGATTAAAGAACAGCTGAAAAATTTGAAATTACCGGACATTTGCGTGTCTGATGGGAAAGAATATTTCTTGGATCCGGTGCGTGACAAAATGATATTGAAAACCCCGGAAGAAGAGATCCGGCAGGAGATAATACAATTTTTGTTAAAGGTGATTCATGTGCCATCTAATATGCTGCAGGTGGAAATGCTTTTATCAAAGTATGGTGTGGACAGCATAAGACGTGCGGATTTGGTAATTGACAGATATACAAAAAGCAAAGATGTAATTTCGCCATTAGCAATTGTTGAGTGTAAAGCACCAGAAATTATGCTGGGTGATGCAGAAATTCAGCAAGTATGTGATTATGCAGATTGCCTTGGGGCAGATTATATTGCGGTTACAAACGGTATAGATATGATTGTTGCAAGGTATAGTGAAGAGAGAAATCAGTACATAGAGCTGAAATCATTTCCGGAATATGAAACCATGTTAAAAGGAGAAGGGGATGTGCTGCTGGTGGAGCCTCCAAAACCCCGTTTTTCGTATGATGAGTTGGAGAACAATAGGGATTATTATTGCGGTTATGAATTTAATCCGGATACTCCGGTATCAATGAGGTCATTTTTGACAAATTTGTGGGAATGCTTTCTTGATACCAGTCATAGTCTGCCGGAGAGGGAGTATAAGATTTTCACGTTGCTTAAGGATTATGGTATTAGAATGTTATCATGTGGAAATGCATCCGGTGGAACATATCAGGGGGCATATAGATCATTCCTGATAAAATATCACGAAAAGACTTTTTTTATGAATTTGAGTTTTTTTGATTATGGAACATCTACAATTCTTACAGTTTCAGTGGATCAGGATAATCATAGACCGCATAATGCACTGCAATATTCTGTTGACAAAAGTATTGTTCGGATTGGAGAAGCGTATCATTTTTACCATAATGGCAGAATTACTGTTGGAAAAATTGGAAGTGGCAAGTCTGCTGAACTAAAAGAATTGCTTGAAAATCTATATCCTGTTATTATTAAAAATGGAAAAATAGAACTGGGAACGGTATATAATAAAGAATTATTGTATATGGATACGCCTGAAATAATTACTCTGGTGGAAAATTTATTGTCATATGCACTGATAAGGGATGAGTACAGGGAGATATGTAAAAGGAAAAGAGAATTTGATAAATAAGAGAAATAATTGTCGAAATCCGGCGAATCATGTCATTCATTGTTATTTGACATTGAGTTCATATCTTTGTACAATTTAGTCACCAAATTGGTGATCGTATAGTACAGGAGGATGAAAAAGAATGGATTTGCTTACGAGAGAAGTATTGAACCAGACAATAGCGGAAGCTATTGATGCAACCAGAAACAAGATTTGTGCAGAAGATGAGATATTTCAACAAGATGAGAAAGATCTGGATGAATTGACAAAGAGAGTTATGGATCTTGATTTGTCGGAGCATGACAGAATGATAATCAATGACTATATTGCCTGCTTACAAACAGTAGATTGTCGGTATGCGGATATTTCGTATATGGCTGGTATTGAAGATGCCATTACTTTCTTAAAGAAGATGGATTTGATAAAAAATACAATTGAATAGGCATTAAGAGCTGCTTTTCTTTTTTTTACCCAAATACTCAAGCATACTAGAGTATTTAGATAAGTAGTATGGTTCTAATCTTTTCGCTGATTTGTGGTTACAATGAATGTAAAAATAGGTCAGAGAAGAGGTGTAAAATACTTGCGTATAGAAGAGTATATTCCAAAAAGAATCTCTGAATTATGCAGAAAACGTGGGTATTCTAAATATCGACTCTCACAGCTTACGGGAATGTCGCAGACAGCATTAGGAAATATAATGTCCAGAGACAGCATTCCGACGATTCCAACGCTTGAGAAAATATGTGATGCATTTGGAATATCGTTAGCTCAGTTTTTTGCAGGAGACAGTGGCAAATTAGATTTGACATCTGATCAAACAGAGTTATTGGATATATGGGATGGATTGGAAGTTAAAGAAAGAGAGATTGTGTTATCTCTTATGAGGAGTTTAAAGAAATAAGAGCAGTTCAAGAAAAAATTGGACTGTTCTTTTTTTGTGTGTTGGAGAAGGTAGGAATGAAGAAAAAAGGAATACTTGGTGCAATTGTGATTGCACTGCTTTGCACGGGATGCGTACATAAATTGAATGTGGTAACAACAAAAGCAGAGAATAATTTTCAAATTCCGGATGTAAAATCTGAAATTAGCCAGAAAGAGTGCTGCATTTGCGGAAATAATGAAAGAAGCTTGATGCCATATTACAGAAAATCGGGAATGTTGGGTTTAGTATGTTTGAATACAATGGAAATATCAACATTAGATACTCGTGTATATTCTGATGATGGTACGGAAATCATCAGTGATGGGGGATTAAGTATTACGTCATCTTCACATGGAGAGGAAGAGTGCAGTTTCCAGATCAATGGGATGCCCAACCATGGGATTTTTGAGGGTAAAGTGAATTACGGAGAAAAGAGTATACCGGATTTTGAAGTGATAAAAAAATACTTGTGCCAGGATTGTCTGGATAAAGTCCTTTCCATGTATCAGGATGAAATGGAATGGAGCGATTCCAAGGGTAGATTTCCGGAAGTATGTATTGTGGATTTTCAAACAAATGAACTGTATACATTGGGGAAAAGCCACACGGGGTATTGGATAAGAGATTATTGGATACATATTGATCACGATGATGACAGTAGCAGTATAATGGCTATATATGCACCAGAGGATAAAATGGATAGCGGGAGTGAAGAGAGCCGATGAAAAAAACAAAAGATATTATTTCTCAGGAAAACAAATTCTTGCGATTGTGTGGAGATAACTATAGAGATAAAATCAAGAAAAGAATTCCGATGACAGTCGGGGATTTTAATAAATTTATGTACTTGTTTGATGCGTTGGGATTGAGCGAGTATTCGATTTATTTCTCCATGGAAATGTTTCCGGAGTTGCTGGTAGAGTATGGAGAACGAAGTAAAGATTGCGATTGGGATATAGGATATGGGGAGTATGATTTTCCTGTAGAAGAAATGGTGTCTATATGCGACGAATGGCTGCAAGAGTTTTGTGATCAGATGCCATTAGAAAGCCAAAGAAAGAAATACCGGAAAGTCTTTGAAATTGATGAAGAGTAAAAAATGAGCTAGGGTCAGTGATGTACAGTGTATTTGACCTTAGCTCATTACATATGGAGATTATTATAAATCATGTTCCTTTTGTCGGCGTTCAGTAATATCTTTGAAATGTGCGTCATTGGATAGCAAGGTGTTGAAATTGGCAGTTATGGTATTTAATGTTGAGTGCCTTTTTTCTAAATCTTGCTTTTCCTTGACAGCAGAGGAACGTTCATTTCTTAGATTGTCAATTTTTTTCTGCAGCCTCTCTGGGGAAGGTAATTTTGTAATGCCCAGCTCCTGTAATTGCTGTTTTAAGGAATCATGCAGTTTGTATTCCGACTGGTGAGTAGCTTTATATTTCTGAGGATCCGGTGCTGTTTTTGCATCTTCAATTATTTTTCTGCAGGTACGATAGGACGAACAATGCTTCTGAATAAGTTCCTGATGGGATATTTCAGAGATTAATTCAGAAATTCGCTGTTCCGTAGCAATAATAGAATTATCAATATCAGCAATATGCTGCCTAAAGTCTTCGTAATTCAGCAAATTGTTTTCGGATAGATAGTTGAAGGTTCGGGCTGCTTCTTTCAGATTATTGAGTTGTGCCCACCGTTCAAATCCGGCACGATTGCCGGTACTCACGTAAGCAGAGATATTGACAAAAAGTCGTACTTCTCTGGAGACGTTACGTGGAGATTTTGTTTTATGCCGGTTTTTCTCAAGGCGGAGTAATACATTTTCTTCCGTATAATAGCTACCCAGAGATTTCATATTTGTAAAGTTTTTTTGCTCCGGTGCCCGGAAAGCCAGGTTCTTTCCCTGACGGATCTCATATCCGGCAAGCTTCATTTTTTGAAGAAACTCATCATAGTTGATAGAGGACCAGATTGCTTTGTCTACAGCGACTTTTAGTTTTGCTTTCCAGCTGTTTCCGCGATGGTATTCCATATTTTCTTTATAAGATTTCCCTTTTTCGCCGGTTGGCATACTGGTGACCAGACCGTTTTCCTGACAAATACGGTTGCTGATTCGGCAGATTTTATGATAGCTGCGTTTGTTGGAGACATATTTATGGTGGTCAACAAAGCTGGTAGCATTAAAAATGATATGGTTATGAATATGGTTCTGGTCAACGTGGGTGCTGATGACATATTCATATTTCCCTTTTAGTACTTCGTCAGCAAATTCTTTGCCGAGCTTATGTGCGGTTTCAGCATCAACCTCTCCAGGCTTAAAGGATTGAATTAAATGAAATGCCAGATTGTTACCTTTGTCCATCACGTTCTTTTTCCCTTCTTCTCTGGTGAAAGCAAATTCCAGATCAGCAGATTCAGGGGAACAGGCGAAACTGGAAATCAATAATTTCTCTTCGGTTTTGCCCGGATTCATAATATAGTCCAGTGCTTTTTTGTCAGTTACTTTAATGGGGAAGATTTTAATATATGCCATATCTCGTTTACCATCCTTTTCAATTCTTCCATTTCTTCCGGGTACAACTCACCAGTGGTGTTTACCTTTTTTGCAATTTGATTGATATTTACACCGATTTTGTGCATCTCTTCATACACCTGCTTGATCGGGGTTGTGTCAGTGTTGATGATATAGCCGTCGATAGCCATTTTTCTAAGGTAGGCTCCCATGTTTCTGGTCTTTGACAAAATCATCTTTTGACGGATCAGCTTCTTTTCCTCTGGAGTAACACAAAATAAAATTTGAATGTTTCTTTTTCTGTTTGACATGTCGTTTCTCTCTTTCTGTACGTAATTCGATTTTGGTTGTTTCTAGGTTTTTAATTTAGGGCAGGGTTCCCTAAATTGCCATTTTTGCGGAAGTGTATATACACTTCCTGTCCTTGCTGTTCGTAAGCGCTTAATTCTTGGGTAACTATACATTTGCCATTTTGCAGTTCATAATGA